>Ga0114997_10000533_pt1 | contig 31118 bp, 26 predicted proteins | sample ArcticOcean_MG_C_2_FD_87045 | JGI IMG/M metagenome (GOLD analysis project Ga0114997, IMG submission 87045) | Marine microbial communities from western Arctic Ocean - ArcticOcean_MG_CB4_136 | ecosystem: Environmental > Aquatic > Marine > Oceanic | place: Arctic Ocean: Canada Basin | collected... | reverse complement strand
CTACAGTTGCACCTTCTGCACCACCGCCAATGGCTCCACCTACAGTTGCACCTTCTGCACCACCGCCAATGGCTCCACCTACAGTTGCACCTTCTGCACCACCACCAATGGCTCCACCTACCCAAACAAATTCAGAATTTTCAGAAATTCCCCCCCCCCCTCCTGTAGACTTTTCAAATATCCCAATACCCCCACAAATTAATGAATTAGAAGCAGTTTCCGAAGAAGACAAGAACGAATTACTTGACGCTTTAAAATGATATAAAATAAAATCTAAATTATTTATTTAGATAGTAAGATATTATCTTCAAGGCTATTTACCATCTCCCTCAAATCTTCAATATTATTTATTGAGGGTAGCTCATAACTATCACTGATTAGCGGTATTGAAAATCCTGGGCTAGGAATTTTTTCTAAAATCTCTCCTAATTCTTTAGAATCATCAAGCAGTTTTCCAGATGCATTACTATGCCTCCTTTCGAGCCTTTTCGTAGTCCATTTATTTAGTTTAATTATACATAAAGACAACTTATCGATAATTTGTGATAGTGATAAAAGAGTAACATCATCAGGCAAATTTATCGGAATTACACGTAATAATATTCTTAATAGCCGATCTACACGAGAATCTCGGGGGGTAATCCCTACATATTTTGCTAAACCCCTCCTTAATTCTGATAAAGATTCTAAATTTGTAGATTGTTTTAGATTATATCCGTTACCAATCCTTAATTCCGTAAGTATTTTTTGAAGAGAATTTGTATAAGCTTCCCAATCATCAGAGTTCGGTAGATGTTTAATTGGTGTTATTTCCTTTATTTTTTCAGAAATTTCTTTTTGGATTATATTAGAAACATTGGTGTGTTCCTCCTCGAGAATATATTTTTTGAAGTTACTTTGAATACGTTCAGGTTTTTTATTTTCCATAGGTATTAAATCATCATCAATTACTAATTCCGCTTGAGGTATTTCTGTAGGTTTTATTAAAGAGGCAGCTTTTTGTTTTGGAACCCATGGAATGAAGTTAAATTCAACGTTTATTTCAGAAGAATTAGCCAATATTTGCATATATTGGGGGATTAAATAATGAATCTCTTTTAATAATTCAGGTTTTCTTAAATTAATTAATACTTTTTCTGCAAGAGGTACATTTTTGCTCCATGGAAGATTTTCTAATCTACTAATTAATTTATTATAATCTCCTATGTGTTTAGAAATATCATTTTTTATATTCATTAATTTATTTGGATTTTCTGTTATCATAACTTCCAATACATCAACATTCCATCCTTCATTTTTTAAATTATCAATCCAAAATTTAATTTCAACCATTAAACGTTGTTTAAGGTTATTCATAGGATTAGACATATTTATTTCCACTGAGTTAGTAATTTCAATATCTTTAATTAATGTTTCAAATTCTGCCAAACTTAATTCTGTAGGGTCAATAGGAGATTTGTATCCGTACCTCATCCATTCTTTTTCTAGCATTTTTCTATGCCGTAAATTTCTCTTTTCAGTAACCGTTATCCATTCTAATAATTCATTCAATGTTGTTTCATTTGGAATAGAATTAATTAACTTTTTATTCCATTCATCTTTTTTATTTGAATTATTAAAACTTAAATCAAGAGAATTAAGGAGGTATTTTGCTTCCAAATGTTGCTCAAATAAATGAGTTAAGCCATTTATTTTATTTTGAGCACGTCGCGGATTTAATAAATTTAATTGCTCTATCTCTTCAAGCTCAAATCCTTTATTTTTCCATTGTGTAATTTTTGATCGGACCTCTTCCCCAATCAAAATACTTCTACGCTCCAATTCGAGTACAATAGTTTCAATTTCATTTTTTTCAGAAAGTATCCCATGTTCAATATGAGTTACCACTTCTTCTTCTGGCCAAATAGAGTATTGATTAATCAACCGATCCCATATTTGTTTATATTGTTCTATATTATGTGAAATATTTTCTAATTGGCCTTCTCTGTCCAATAATTCATCTGCTAGAATAGGAAGATGGATGTCTAATTTAAACCCCTCCCGAATCCATGATGAAAATTGATTGTTAATTTGTTCCAATCGTGATAACAGATTAGCCTCAGAATTTTTAATACGCTCTATTAAAGCATTAAATTCAATCTCCATACTAGTTTTAGTAAGTAATTGTCTTTGCTGATTATAATTTGCTGCAGCGCCCGAATCAAACCTTCCAATGGTACGTTTAATGCGCCTTTCAAGCTCCATATGCCCCTCATCTAATTTTTGTAATTCTTCCAATGCATCAAATCTTTCTTCTAAACTCATTTCGTTAAATCCATGAACATTAAAACCCCGTTTTGATAATAAGGAAGCCATACTATCTAGGGTTGCAATACGTTCACTTTGACGCACCTCAATATTGTTAACCCGCCTTAACAATTCATTGTGTTTTTCAGGTAATTCAAAAAGAGGCAATAATTCTGAAATATGTGAATTCATACTTGAATCAAGCGCATCTAATTTCCTAATAATTCCATCTAGAATCCCTCCCCTTCCAGCAACATCCCATAAAATTTTATTATTCTTAGCAGCAATTCTCCATGGAAAATACATTGAACTCAAAGCATTAACTTCATTTTGAATATTTTCCGCTTCTTCAGCAAAATGTAATTTTTTTAATAATTTGGTTCTTTCTATTTCTAACTTATTAGGTAATTTATTAATTTCCTGTTTTAGGTTATTGGTAAGTAATATTTGTTTTTCATATTGTTCGAGAATTACACTGGCTTGGCTTGCATTTTTTTCTAATTCAATTTTTATATTTTCAACATTGAACCCTTTAGCTTTAATTTCATTTATGCGGCTTTGCCACCATGGTTCCGAACTAATTGAATCAGACATTAAACAATACTCCTTTCAACGGATAGTTTATGTCAATACCGGTCGCTAATTAGAATTCACTGTTAAAAAAGACATAAAATGCCAATTCAGATAATATTTTTACTTTCCATAAAGACAGATTCGATATCTTCCAACTAATTTTTATAAATTAAGTCGAGATTTGTAATTTGGTTACAAAATAGGCATTTAACCCTACCCTTGAGCCGCAGACCATAAAACCATAATAACGCCGCTATGCTCCAATGGATTATCTTTTGTTGACATTAATTTTGCTTTTGGGCGCTTTATCGGGGACTGTAATTTGGTGGATGTTACGTAATGAAGCACGTATTAGATTATTACAAATTGACCTTGCAGCAGATAGAGTAGAACTCCGTTCAGGCCTTTCTAGAATGGAATCATCTATCGGATTAATGAATTTATCATCTGAAGCATTATTACAAAGCAATCCTGAAAATCAAGGAACTATTGCAATCCATACCGTATTGAAAAAAATAGAGGCGCAAATCGACGCAGGATTAAGTGATTCAAATACTGCAGCGGCAACAGCCAAGGAATTACATTCTGCAATTCGAATGTTGCTTAAAAGCGTAGAATTAGAAGGAGATTTATGTGAAGAACCCCAATCAATTCAACCAGGAGCACTTAATTTAACAGATAGATTATTTTCATTATTGAATAGTATGGATATAGATGCGAAGTCTTTAGGATTCAATACTTTAGAATATGCAAAACTTGGTGAATTATTTTATAGATGTGGGCATTTAGAATGGGCTCGTTTAAGTTATCAAGCAGCAATAGAAAAAAGTCCCGGACACACAGCTAGCCTAAGTTCCCTAACTCATTTAGCAAAACAAGAAGGAAATGTAGAATTACAATTAGATTGGATAGAGAAAATGATTGAACACGACCCTGATAACTCTAATCTATTAAGGTCACATGCATCACTTGTAATTCAAACTGGAGTTGATGAAGAGCGAGCAGAAAGAGATATGTTACGTTTAGAAGCAATGGGTGAAGATACCCCTGCAGATCAAAGCTTACTCTCTGGATTAAGAAGTCGCTCTGGCTCACCCCAAGAAGCAATAGAACGCTTAGAGAAAATTCTGGAAGCCGAACCAAATAGGGCTGATGATTGGTTTTTAAAATCTGAAATGCATGTGCAATTATCAGAACACGACAATGCTCTTATTTCAGTGGAAGAAGCAATTCGGGCAAATCGACAATTTGGTGATGCTTGGGCATTAAAAGCGAAATTATTAGCAGATAACCCATTACATCAGGAAGACGCCCTTAGGGCAGCAAGGCATGCAGTAGCACTTAATGCAGGAGGCACCGAATTAATCTTACTCAAAGCAAATTTGATAGCGTTGGAGGAAGGAGAAATAAGTGCTAGTGAAACATTACAATCCGCATTAGATACAAATCCAAATAATGACGAATTAAGATCACATATTGCAGATTTACTTCGGCAAAGTGGAGATTTATTTAATGCTGAAAAATTATTAAATGCAGCAACAATTAAAACATATAAAATATATATTGCAAGGGCTAGAATTCAACTAGTATATGCAGATATGAAAAGAGATGGTACAGGAGAAACCGATGAAGTGTACATTAGTATTGCAAAGCACACATTCGAAAATGCAATAGATTTGAATCGAGAATCCGGAATAGCATGGTTAGGAATTGCCCGTTGTGAAAGATTATTAAAGAATTTTGAAATTGCAAAAGAAGCACTTGATAGAGCATCTAGGCTTCTTGAAGGAGAACCAAGCGTTGATGCAGAGTCAGCGTTATTGGCATTGGATATTGGAGATTTAGTAGAGGCAAATAGGCTAATAGATTCAGCAGCCATTGGATTAGAAGAAACAGCAATAATATCATACCTCAAAGGAAATCTCTCTTGTATGAATGGTAATTTTATTGCCGCTAGAAATCATTTTGATGACGTATTAGAAAGGCATGATCCTTTACATGTAAGGGCTAGATTAAACCGAATAGCTGCAAGTTTAGCATTGGGATTACATGATAGCGCAATGGATGATTGTAGGGTGTTACTGGAACATGCCCCCGAATTAACTCTTGCTAAATGTAGAATGGCAGACATTTTTATGTTAGTTGCAGATTGGGCCACTGCGAAAGAGCTGTGGTTAGAAATATTGGAAGTAAATGCGAATCACCCACATGCCTTAACACAATTAGCAGCATGTAATATTACATTAGGAAATCCTGATCAAGCAGAGGCACCACTGAATAAAGCGATAAGATTAGACCCTAATTTTGCACCCGCATGGCATAATAGAGGACTACTATATCTCGAATGGGCCGAAGAAGAAGCAGCAATTCAAGATTTTGAGACAACAATAAAAGTTGATCCAAAACATATAGATGCAAGATTACATTTAGCTTCTATTCATCATTCTGCAGGTAGATGGAAGATAGCAGCACCATTATGGAGAAATGTTTTAGATATTGATTCTGATAATGATGTGGCAAGACAAAGACTTAGCCATTGTGAAATGCAAATTACAACTATTTCTAAATAATCAAAGTAACACAATTAATATCCGTAAGTGATATTTCGGAGAGACATGAGTGGACTTGAACCAGGAGACAAAGCACCAGATTTCAAATTAAAAAATGCAAACACACAAGGAGATTTAATTGAAGAATCCCTTGATGATATAATGGGATCTAACGGTGCTATCATTGTTTTTGAATGTAATCATTGCCCGTACGTTGTTGGCTCAATAGAACGCATAAATAATGCAGCCAACTTTGCATTAGAAAATAATATTGGATTCGTAGGCATAAATTCTAATGATGCGGTAAAATATCCCGATGATTCATTTGAAGCAATGCAAAAAAGAGCAATACGAGGAATGCCATACTCTTATCTTTTTGATGAAACCCAAGAAGTTGCCAAAGAATGGGGGGCAGAACGTACACCAGAATTTTACTTAATTAATAATGAAAAGTTAGTAGTTTATAGGGGGAGAATGGACGATTCACCCAAGAATCCAATGAACGCAACAACAAGCGAATTATTCGACGCAATAGGTGCTTTACTCTCCCATAAAACACCAGACACTTCACGAACCGATTCAATAGGATGTTCAGTAAAGTGGAAATAAAATATTGAGGGATATAAATGATAAATTTCTCATCCAAAAAAGAATTTAAAATTGCATTAATTGTAACTTTCATGTTCTTGATTATCTACGCTATTGTAGGTACACAACTTTGGACTGATGCAATTGTGGAGGATCCGTCGGGGTTTTGTGAGGAAATAATAGAAGGAATTCTAAAGGAACCTATGAACTCATTATCGAGCTTAACATTTGTAGGTGTGGGATTGTATATACTTTATTTTATTGATAAATACCCCAAAAAAGGAAAAAATCCAATGTTAAGTCATGACATCGCTCCTATATTATATGCTACTGGTTCAATTTATATTGGCCTTGGAAGTTTTGCCATGCATGGAACAAATTCATACTGGGGAGGGATTTTAGATTGGTCGGGAATGCTGTTTTTCATCTCATTCCCAGTATATTACAACCTTTCCCGTAGTTATTCATGGGTGGAAAACAGACTTCTAATTATTTTCACTACAATATTTATTTTCACTGCATTAATTGATACGATAGGGAGTCTTACCGATTTTATAATTATCGAAGACTATTCAGGAAAAGATGCTCTCCTTGCATCTTCTTCCGATTCTAAAAATTTGAAATTAAAAGATATAACAAGAGATTATTTCTGGGCATTATATATTGGTACTTGGATAACTTTAGAGGCGAAAAACATTACAAATAATAATTTTATTGTCATGGCCTCTTTGCCTCTAATCGCATTATTCACATTAACGGTGGATGCCCCACACATGTTATTATTAATTTTAACAATTCTATTTTTATGTATTTCATATACATTACATAAGTATCCAGGGGAAAAAATCATTCGAACCCCTTCACCATATCTTTGGGGGGGACTCCTCAGTTATATTTTAGGAAATATTGTTTGGAGATTGGATAAGTCAGTAGAATATTGTAACCCCTCCTCAATATTTCAATATCACGCACTTTGGCACATATTAACTGCATTTTCAGTACTTTTCTTTTATCATTATTTTTCAACTGAAATAAGTGAGTTAGAAATCAACGACTCAAATGAATAAACTGATAGACGGGATAGAATAAGCAAGGAATGAGAATAATGCTAATTACCAAACTCTTCGCTAGGTCAATTCTTGATAGTCGTGGAAATCCTACAGTCGAAGTTGATTGTTATGTTGATGGAAAAATAACCTCACGCGCCGCAGTTCCGAGTGGTGCCTCTACAGGAGCACATGAAGCAATTGAATTAAGGGATGGAGGAGTTGAGTGGCGAGGGAAAGGAGTAAACTTAGCAGTGGCTAATGTAAATGGCCCCATCAACCATGCATTGACAGGTCTAGATTTGGAGAAAAGCAATATTCAAGAAGAAATAGATAATTATTTATTAGAATTAGACGGTACAAAAAACAAATCCAAATTAGGTGCAAATTCAATGTTGGGAGCAAGCATGGCTTGTTTGAAAGCCACTGCTAATTACAAAAACATAGATTGTTGGCAACACATTAGCAATATTACAGATTCAGACACCAGTATCCCTGTACCGATGATGAATATACTCAATGGGGGAGCACACGCATCAAGCGATGTCGACATTCAAGAATTCATGGTGATTCCACACGGGTTTGATGATTACCAAACAGCCCTTGCAGCAGGAACAGCATGTTATCATTCACTTAAATCGGAATTAAAGAAAGATGGATTACTTACAGGAATTGGTGACGAAGGAGGTTTTGCTCCTAATTTACCTACAAATGAACATGGATTACAATATATGGTACGTGCAATAGAAAGTGCAGGATACAGCACCGAAGAAATAGGAATTGCATTAGATGTTGCGGCAACAGAATTCTATTCTGAAAATAAATATAATTTTGATAAAAAAAGAATAGATGGTAGAGAGTTAACCGAAATATACAGCGCTTGGATGGATAAATATCCATTATTAAGTATTGAAGATCCATTCGATGAAGATGATTGGGATTCTTGGAATTTATTAACAAGTAGAATTGGTAAAAGGTGCCAGATTGTAGGTGACGATTTGTATGTAACACAATCAGAAAGATTACTAAGAGGAATTAAATCACAATCTTCTAATTCTATTTTAATTAAATTAAATCAAGTAGGCACAGTTAGTGAAACATTTCAAACAATGAAATTAGCTAGAAATTCTAATTTTAATACAATAATTTCTCATCGTTCTGGCGAAACATCAGATTCCATCATTGCAGATTTAGCGGTTGGTAGTAATGCTGGACAAATTAAGACAGGAGCACCCGCTAGAAGCGATAGAACCTCAAAATATAACCAATTACTTAGGATTTCTGAAACAGTAACAAATTATGCAACACCCTTTAAGAGGTGATAAAATACAATCTAAATCAATAGTAAAAGCAGTTGCAACAATTATTATTTTAATTTTAGTATTGGGGTTTATTCGCGAAGTATCCCCTTATTTGATAAAACCTAATCCTTCGGTAATTGACAAAGATATCCAAATTGACGAAGTAGCAAATGGGTTAGGAAAGCCCACATGTTTAACATGGATTTCTAATGAGTGGTTATTGGTTTGTGATACACACACACAGTCGATTTTAGCACTTGAGCTACAAGGGAATGAATTTTCAGAACCTTATACATTAATTCAAAATCTTACCAATCCTCATGGAGTATTGTTATGGGAAAATAATGATAAAACAACAAAAAAAATAATTATTAGTCAAGCAGGAAAACTTGAGGCGTGGGAGATTATTGGAGGAATAAATCCCCTAGATTGGGATTTTTCAGAATCAGAAAATCTTATTGAGGGAGTTGCCACAGGAAACCATCAACAAAATGCAATAACACAGGGCCCGAATAATACTTTATTTTGGCATTCTGGCTCAACGTGTAATGTATGCGAAGAAGCAGATAATCGAAGTGCAACATTAATTGAAGTAAATCCCGAAACAGGGAATTATAGTATAATAGCAACAGGAGTTAGAAACTCATTCGATGGAGTATGGGTTCCAAAAGTAGGCTATATTTTTACAGACAATGGCCATGATTTGGATGGGAAATCGTATCCCCACGAAGAAATTAATTTACTTGAATACGGGGGTTTTTATGGATGGCCCAATGCTTCCAAAGACAATCAAATCCCCCTTGGAAGTATATCTCCAATAGGGACTTATATCCCACATTCATCAGTTAATGGTATAGATATTCGACCAGTTAATTCATCCCTTCCAGGAACAAATCTCACATTATATGCTACTGTATTCGGATCTTGGAATACAGTAATTCCAGTAGGTAAAGAAATAATTCGAATAGATCTAATTGAAAACGCATCAAACCCGCAAGGATGGAGTACAGAAATAACAGTGGTAATTGAAAATCTTGCAACACCACTTCCTTTAACTTTCCACCCGAATGGAGATTTATATTTTGCAGAATATGCCCATGGGATATTATATAGGGCAATCTAAATTTCCATTGGGTCGAAAAATTGTAAAATAACCAATTTAGAGATTATTTAACCAATTTTTTAATCTTGAACAGCCCTCATCAATATCGTCAATAGTTGTGGCATATGAGATCCTTACTAGCCCTTCTCCTTTTTCCATTAATGAACCAGGTATAAGATGAACTTTGGCTTCTTTCAACGCTCTTTTGACAAAAGTCATATCATCCATACCAGTCCCAGTAACATCCATTAAGACATAAAAGGCACCTTCTGGTGTAGGAACTTTCAAACCTTTAATACCATCTAAACGTTCAATTATCCTCTCTCTACGTACCCTAAAAGCATCAGTCATTTCTACCACTTCTTCATCACATGACAGTGCTAATTCTGCAGCAGGCATCAAAAACGTAGGTACATGAGTAGCAGCATTTGCATGACATTTAAATAAAGCACTCATCGCATTTTCTGGTCCTGTCATAAACCCTAATCTCCATCCAGTCATGGCCCATGATTTAGACCATCCTCCAATTACAATGGTTCTTTCAAAACCCCCAGGTAATGTTGCGGGAGATATATGGGGCCAATCCATCCAAGTCATTGTAGCATAGATCTCATCAGATAATATCCATAAATCATTACGCTCTGCAAACTTAACTATCTTTTCAATCTCTTCGGGAGTATATACCGCACCAGTTGGATTGTTAGGCGAATTAATTAGTATCATAGAGGTTTTATCTGTAATTGCAGAATCCATAGCATCGAAATCTGGATGATAATTATCTCTTCTTACAGGAACATGTATCGGATTCATTCCGAGTAATTTGATTTGAGCATCATATGTGGCCCATGATGGAGATAACAGCATGACATCTTCCCCAGGATTTCCCAAACCCATTAATGCATATAGGATTGTTTGTTTACATCCTGGAGCAACCAAAACTCTCTCCATTGTAGTATTCATGTTAAATTTCTTATTGAGATATTTAGCAACAGCATTACAAAGACTTTCAGAACCTGGTTGCCGGGTATAGAATGTCTCACCATTTTCTAAAGAAGCAATCGCAGCATTACGAATAACTTCGGGAGTAATAAAGTCAGGTTGGCCTACAGTGAACCGTATTACATCCTCAGGAGGGGGCGTAAAAAATGAAGCAAAGCCAACCCCGACGGAATCAATATTTTTATTGATAGACGGCATTTGACTTCTCCTTGAATAAGTGGTACGCGAATCCAGCCTTTCAAGGTGCTGATTAACCAAAAATGACCGGTTTCAAATACTATGTCCAATCCGGAGTAATTTAAAGCGCGGATGTCAGAGAGGCTATGTCGGGGATTGCAAATCCTCTTACCTGGGTTCGAGTCCCAGTCTGCGCTCCATTTAAGGCAATCAAATAAATCTAAGTTGTATGCTCAATCAATACAAGTGATAAAAAGCCAAATTTCATAGGACTATTCATTATGTTAGAAATCAAAGGGCTTTGCCGAGGGTTCGGCTCTGGCTCAAACCGAGTAGAAGTTCTGAAAGGAATAGATCTCAAAATGAAGAGAGGAGAATTAGTTGCACTAATGGGCCCCTCTGGTTGTGGGAAATCTACTTTATTGAATATTATTGGCGGCTTACTTGCAGCGGAAAAGGGCAATATCAAACTCGAAGAAAGAAATTATGGATTAAAAGGTCCATCATCCGTGGTAGATGTTCGAAGACACAAAGTGGGGTGGATTTTCCAAGATTTTCATTTATTAGAACACCTTTCTGCAGTAGACAATGTTGCAATGGCTCTTGAAATTGCAGGAATTTCCAGTATAGAAGCAGAAAAGAAAGCCAAAGCAGCATTAATTAAAGTCGGACTTGAAGATAGAATGGAACACCTTCCCGAACAATTATCTGGAGGACAACAACAAAGAGTTGCAATCGCCAGAGCAATTGCAGGAGAAAGGCCCTTACTATTAGCCGATGAACCAACAGGAAACCTAGACATTTCTACGGGTAAAGATGTTTTAAAAATATTCAAAGACCTTTGTCATAAGGGAGACAATCCAATTTCAATATTGATGGTAACGCACGATCCCGAGTTAGCAAGTAAAGCAGATAGAATGTTATTATTGAAAGAGGGAGTTACAGCTGCAAGCGATATTCGTGAAGCATGGGGAATAGGGGAAGGTGAAGAAGAATGAAACCTTTACTTCCAGCATCTTTATTGAAACTATTTCAAAGAGATACAAAATCTGATAAATCTATCAAGCAAAAAATACGAGATTTGCCTAGTAATTTACGTTTGGCAACACTCGGCGCTTGGAGGGGAAGAGAAAGAGGGTTAGCAGTAATAGCAGGAGTGTTTTTAGCTAGTTTGGTAATTACTACAGTATTAGCCTATGGTGTAGGCCTATCACAATTATTTCTTGCAGATTCATTAGAATCAGAACCATTTGATGCTAAGATTGAATTTAATAAAGCACCGACTTATGATTCAGAGGGATGGACTAACAATACAACAACCTTAATGGAAACTTGTGATGAACTCACTGTACGCGTTGAAGTAACTGATTGTACAGTGATTTTAGGACGTCAGGGGATTCACGGCGGTGGATTTTTCAATGAAGATTTTGTTGTAGCGCAACCCTTGGAAATGCGTTCAATCACATCATCATCCAATGAGTTGTGGGGCAACGTATCTTTTGTTTATCCCGAATTAGAAAATGCGGGTCCTCCAATTTCATCAATGCGGGGAATACGATTACTTGGACCAGGGGCGTTTGACGGGGAATTAGCCGAAAGAATTGGTGAACAGGTAATTTTTGGACTGGGAAATTGGTCTTCTGCTGAAGAAGTTGAAGCACAAAGAGGAGTATTTTTACCATCAAATATTGCATCAGAAGCAAAGGCAGAAGTGGGAGATAAATTAGACGCAATCAAATTTGCATATGTTGTGGATAAAAAAGCAGCCGCTTTAGCAGAAGCCAATGATTGGGATTGTGCAGGAACAGTAGATGTGGGATCTAATGGTTATGCATATTGCCGTGTTGATATGACATTGACAAATATGACAGTACTTGGAATATATGAGCCATGGGCATTAGCGAATCCCACCTTATCACCCAATCCGATATTTACTACTTGGACAGCATTAGAAGAAGAAGATCGAAACAGACTTATTGATAATGATCACATGTATCTTGGAGTTACAATTGATAGAGCATTATTACCAACATCCTCAACAGATGCAGCAGCCGAATGGGTACAAGATTTAGGCGTAGAAATAGAAAGCCAAAACTACACCTCTGAAAACATAGAAATATTTTATTTTGATATCATTGGAGGAACAATTACATTTTTGGAAATATTCCTAGGACTTGTTCAAGCATTTGATTATATAATCATGATTCCAATTGTAATTCTATCTTTATCTGTTTTGATTTATGGTTTGATATTATCTTTAGAACAAAGGCGCAGAGAAATAGCAATTCACAGAGTAATTGGTGCAACAGCCAGCGGACTTCAAAGCATGGTATTGTTAGAATTAGCAGTAATGTCTACATTTGCATGGGGTGCAGGGTATATTTTAGCGATAGCAGTAGTCCCAATAGTCCTTTCTAGCGTAGGTTTTATGGCATTTGAAAGCTTAGAGAATGTTGATGTTAATCCTACCCTTGGGATGACTTCAACTCTTATTACTGCAGCAGCAACCTTAGGTTTAGCTCTATTGTTTGGAAGGAGCAGATCAAAAGAATTTATCGAATTAGAAATAGAAGAAGGTGTTCGAAAGGTTAGAGAAGTAAGTAAGCCGAAAAGATGGTTACATTGGATGATGTTCATTATCGGGGCAATAGCCGCCACAGATACTTGGTTGGAGATGAATGGTTCAGAAGATGGCCTTAATTCTAATTGGTTTGTTGAAGGACTATTAGGTTTATTCGGACCATTTTTATTATGGATCGGCGGAGCATTATTATTGGGAAGAGTAGGAGCAAAAGGTCCACGAATTATGCAATTATTTTTCGGAAGAACACCACTTTTGAAAGACGTTAAAAGAGGATTAAAAGGTTCGGGTTCAACAGAATCTATTAACCGGTTATCTGTAATAATGCTACTAACATTATCAATCGTTACTCTAGCAGCAGTGCAAGGATATACGGGAACATTAGTAGACGAATATACAGCTTCTGCCACTGTAGGTTCAGATTTACAAATTGTAACTGAGCAACCTTCAAATCTCTCAGAAATCAAAGTCATAATAGATGAAGTGTACGGCGATGAATTACTTTTCACAGCCACAACAGTAACTTCAATAATTTTAGAAACAGAAGACGGAGAAACATTTCAAACATGGGTGATTCTTAATGGAACGGACACAATTTTGGATTGGACAGAACAATCAATTCCGGGCAATAATATTGACTCAACGCTTGAATCTTATGGTGCATTAACTTTTTCTGCTGGAGAATCAGCAGCATATAATTTAGATATCTGGGGTTCTGGAAGGAAGGGAAGTGATGACCGAGGAGATGAATTACTATCCCTTGATGATGAAAGGTCTGTTGAGATGGTATTTACTTGGACAGATATTGAATTTACTATAGCTGAACCAGACTCAGAACAAGATAACGATACAGGGCTAGAATTTGAAATAGGCTTATTTGATGATTTATTACAGTCATATAGTCAGTCCATGAGGCTGGATTTTAGTAATATAGATTTATCGGGGGCCGACCTAAGTAATAGAAACTTAAGCAGAATAGATTTTTCAGGGACTAACTTAACAGGAGCAGATTTATCTGGCTCTAGATTAAGTGAATCGTTATTTTATGGTACCGACCTAACCGAAACTAACTTCGCCGATGCCAATTTATCAAATGCTATTATTTCTGATGGAATGGGCCCTAATGTTATTGTTAATTCAAATTTTACTAATGCAAATTTGGAAGGGGCTTACGGACTCTATGCATTCTCTTTTTCAGATTTTACTAATGCAACTTGCCCTAATGGAGTCATCACAAACACAAGCTCTTGTGATGAATTCACAAATTCCCTTGCCCCTGAGAATATGACTCCATTATTACAAGAATTACTATTTTCAAGTGAAATTAGTTTTGAAATAAATACACAATCATTTAATGAAACTCTAAACTATATCGGAATTCATGAATTTATTCCTGGAGTTTCTTCAACTACAATGAGTGATTCATTAATAATCGGCGAAACATCTTGGAGAGCTTTTATCGGAAATGAAAGAGCGAACAACTTTACAAGTAATTCGTGGATAATCAAAATTGAAGGGGTAGAAGGAGATCAATTAGAAGCCTTTCGAGCAAATTTGGAAGCAGATTCAAGAGTATCAAGCTCAATAGATTGGTCTACAGAGCACGGCAAAGTTGAACGTTCCGGAGGGTTAATATTTGGAACACCAGGATTACTTAGTTTACAATTCGTTGTAGCAAGTATTGCAGCAGTAGCTTCTGCATTTGTCTTTTTATCTTTAGTGCTGAATCAACGTAGGAAGGAATTAGCAGTATTACAAGCAATTGGTGCTAGCCCAAATCAAATAGTTAGATTAGTATTATTTGAAATATTGTCTATTGTTGTAGTATCTATGTTTTTAGGAGTCTTATTGGGAATGGCATTAGCACTTTCATTTAACGGTTTATTTTCGGTATTTGGATTCATTTTCTCAATTTTTGGTGGCAGTGAAACAAATATCGATCGTAATTTAATATGGCCATGGACAGAATTGATACTCGTATCATTAACAGTGTTTATTGCAGTAGTATTGGCATTATTAACAACCACGCGTAAGGCTTTGAAATCCGATTTAGCAACAGTATTAAAGGGGGGATAATTATGTCAGAAGAACCACCAAACAAATCAATATTATCCGCAGATAGTTTATACCATGTTTACGAATCTAAGTCTGAAGATGGAAATGTAGTGGCATTAAGAGGATTACATCTGAATGTAATAACGGGAGAAGCAGTAGCAGTAGTCGGGCCTTCAGGAAGTGGCAAATCAACGTTATTAAAATGTCTTGGAGGATTAATGAAACCAAGTGCAGGTGCGGTATCTTTGGATGGCAATAATATGACGCGCCTAACAGGAAAAGAATTAGTTAAATTAAGACAAAAAACAGTATCATTCATTTTCCAAGAAGGAAATTTATTACCTCACTTATCAGCAATTGATAATGTCGCTCAACCACTAAGGCATCAAGGAATAAGTTCAAAAATAGCAGAATCAGAGGCCAAAAAATTACTAATTGAACTGGGATTAGAAAGTCGAATGAAAGGTTTGCCTGCTATGCTTTCCGGAGGAGAGCAACAGCGAGTCGCAATTGCACGCGCACTTATCACAAAACCAAAATTAATTCTTGCAGATGAACCTACAGGGTCTTTAGATCCAATCACTAGCAGAGAAGTCTTAACATTATTCAAGGGACTACACAAAGAGAAAAATGTATCATTTTTGATTGTAACCCATAGTCGTGAAGTTGCAGACTTTTGCGATAGGGCCCTCGAATTAAGAGATGGACGATTCATTGCTCAACATGGTCAAGGATTTGAGGTCGAGGAATTAGCTGAATCTAGAGAATTACTTATTGACGAAATGGGTATGGTTAGTTTACCTCCAGATATTTTATTGAAAATGGGAGGGCCAGGGAGATGGGTTGTTGATGAAGTAAAGGCTAACCGAATCGTTTTGGAAAGTGTGAATGATAATCGACAACAACCAATAATATCTAAGAATTTAGTTCTGGCAACAAGTTGTCCTGCATGTAAGCATCAATATGAAGGAGAAATGCAATTATGTCCAGAATGTGGAGCGGTTAGACCAATGATAAGGGAGAATGGTGAATAATATGGAAATAACGAGATTTATAGTACGGAGATGTGTATTTATTTTTGGGCCTATTGTATTGGCATCTTATTGGTTTGGAGTTTCAAAAATGGAAGATCCAATGGCGTTATGGGGGGGAATCCCCGAGAGCGTTAGACCAGCAAATATATTCTGTATGTTTCTCGCAGCAATCGGATTCCTAATCATGTGGTGGTTATTTTTGTATAAGTGGGATGCCACATCTGTTGAGGCATTAAATTGGCCTTGGGCAGAAAGTAATGTTGGAGGACATGCACGATTACTACTTGCTTTTTTATTAGTCATGATACCTTCTGCATTATGGTTAGAACTTACAGGATTTCATATCGCTAATGATTATTCATGGACTCCCTATTTAGTTGTAGGAAATTTAATTGTTGTTGCCATTGGAAATATATTGTTAGGGTTACTAGCATTGAATGCATATCATGAAGATTTTGATGGTGCCATTTGGTGTGTGATAGGTTCTATGTTATTAGCCATTCAAGTGATAATAAACGATGCTATCTGGTGGAGTTTCAAATTTCCATGGTAAATAATATTTAAATTACGCAACTTCCCGCCTAAACCATGTTACTTGCGGCACATACACTTACTGGCATAGTTTGTATGCATTTTGGTTTCTTAATAACAAATAATAAGCGAGGAGACCTTCGATGGGATAAAATTCCAAAAAAATCTTGGTTGATTACAGGATTATTTCTTTCCTTTTTTTCACATGCAATAATTGATGTAATAGGCACAATGTATACTTATCATCCTATAAACACATTCGAAACACTTTTTTCAACAATTTTTTATTTTACTTTAGGGATATTTGCAATTATACTAATATATTATTCAATAAAAAAAGACAAAAGATATGCTTATGGGATATTATTTGCAATGTGTTTTGACATATGGGATCATGTAATAATCAAAGGATTAAATTGTGCATTTGGAGGATTTAATGTGGGATGCACAAGCGTCAATTCAGGCTTATTTTACAAATTACAATTACATAATTTTGAATGGGGCATATTATCTTTGTTTTTTGAAGGGGTTGAAAGACATAATCATCAAGAAAATTACGTCTTAGTCGAAATTTTGTTTTTGATTGGTATGTCATTTTTAACTTTAAAATTAAGAAAAAGCATTCCTATTAAAAAGTAGTAGTTTATTTATGACTTTAATTAATGGTGTAATTTATGGCTTGACCTCCCCTCGGCTTTAATATGACAATAATAGCAGGCAGCCGTATTTTAATTACTGGAGCAGCTAGTGGTTTTGGGCGATTGATGGCATTACAAACCTCCAAAAAAGGTGGAAAATTGATACTTTGGGACATAAATAAGGAAGGATTAGAGTCAGTGAAAAAAGAAATTGAAGAATATACCGATGATGTAATTACAATGAATTGCAATTTACGTAACCGTGAGGAAATAAATAATTGTGCCTTAAAGGTTCTAGAATCTGGACCTGTTGATATACTAATTAATAATGCAGGCATAGTTTCAGGAAATTCACTTCTTGAGCTAACTCCTGAACAAATAGAAGCAACCTTTGAGATTAATACATTAGCACATTTCTGGACCGTCAAATCATTTTTACCGGCGATGCTCAAACAAGATAAAGGACACATAGTCACTATAGCATCATCTGCAGGTTTAGTAGGGGCTTCTAAATTAGTAGATTATTGCTCATCAAAATTTGCCGCAGTAGGCTTTGATGAGGCACTAAGAGCAGAATTAAGAGCAATGAAAAGTAAAGTAAGAACTTCTGTAATTTGTCCATTTGTTGCTAATACTGGCATGTTTACTGGAGTAAGGAGGAGATTTTTCCTACTTCCGGTATTGAAGCCAGAAAAAGTGGCATATAAGACAATTAGAGTAATTGAGAAAAATCGGCGTAGATTACTCATGCCAAAATTTATTTATACCGCATTAATTTGTAAATTACTACCAGTTTGGCTTTATGATTGGATAGGAGATACTTTAGGAGTAAACAATACAATGAAAGGATTTGTAGGAAGAAATTAATTTTTGGAAGTAATTATTATGCAAGAGATACTCAAGACACAAAAAAATAGTTTTCAACATAATCCCCCCCCATCTTTAAAAAAACGCAAAGAGAATTTAAAATTAATATTAAAGATCATCTCAGAGTATAAATCAGATTGGATAGATGCAATAAATGAAGACTTTGGCCATCGTAGTAAATATGAAACATTACTGATGGAATTAATGCAGTCTCAGGATTTGATTAAATTTGTAATTGCAAATTTAAGAAAGTGGATGCGTCCAGAATCACGCAGATCGGGACTATTAAATTTCCCCGTTCGTTCAAAAATTTATTGGCAGCCATTAGGCGTAGTAGGCATAATATCTCCTTGGAATTACCCAATAGACCTCACGATATCCCCTCTAGTTTATGCCTTGGCAACAGGAAACAGAGTCATGATTAAACCCTCTGAACATACACCTAAAACATCAGAACTTCTTGAAAAATTAATTTCAAAATATTTTGAACTTGAACATGTTGCTGTATGTTGCGGAGATGTGGAAACTGGAATCGAATTTTCTAAATTGCCATTTGATCATCTGATGTTTACGGGTTCAACAAAGACCGGGAAATTAGTAATGAGTGAAGCGGCTAAAAATTTAACACCAGTTACCCTAGAGTTAGGCGGTAAAAGCCCTACAATCATCGGTCCAGACGCAAATATCCCTTCAGCGGCCAGAAGAATTTGTTTTGGCAAATCTATTAATTCAGGCCAAACATGTATTGCGCCAGATTATATTTTTATTCAAAAAAATAAAGTACAACAGTTTGTTACAGAATATCGCAAATCATTTGAAAAAATGTATCCGGAAGGAGAACAAGATCAAGGATATTCATGTTTGATCAACAAATTTCATTTTGAGAGAATTAATAATTTAATTTTAGATGCAAAAGAAAAAGGAGCAAGAGTTGAAGAAATAGGTAAGTGGAGTAATTTAGAAAAAATGGGCCCTCATTTTGTTTTTGATACCACACAAGAGATGGATATTTCTCAAACAGAGATATTTGGTCCGTTATTGCCTATAATTACTTATAATGACATCTCAGAACCAATAAAATTCATTAATTCAAATGAAAAACCACTTGCATTATATTATTTTGGATATGACAAAAAAACCCAAAAAAGAATAATTAGAGACACGCAATCAGGAGGCGTAGTTTTCAATGATACAGTAATCCAATTTGCGATTAAGAGCTTACCATTTGGGGGGGTAGGAGCTTCGGGAATGGGTAAATATCATGGCAAAGAAGGGTTTCAAACATTTTCACAAGCTAAACCAGTAGTGTTCAAAGGAAGAATAAACCCCCTTAGGCTTGCGTATCCTCCCTATGGTAACTGGGTGCATAAATTATTAGAACGGTTTTTCATTAAATAATTAGTACTTAGTTACTATCCATTAATTGGACCTTTTTGGGGGATTTAAAAACAACGTTTGAATAAACCCATCCAATGAAAATAAAGACGCCTATAATATAATTCCATTCTAAAATCTTCAAAGCAAACCAAACTAAAAGATAAAACCCACCAATCATTAATGCCAACAAAAGCATAATTATCGGTGCAAATTTAATTCGAGGATCAATAAATTGGTATACATAATATCCCCCTCCAAACCGAGCAAAAAGATATGCAAAAGCCACATAAATAACACCAATAGAAACCCCAAATATAAAAAACATCCAAGAGAGAGAGGGAATAGTTAACACGATGTCTGTAAAAATCAAAATTATTACCCAATTATGCATCACCATTTGGTGCTTTTCAAATAAGTAATCACTATTTTCCCTCATTTTCAAAGATTTCGGAATGATAAAATATGTAACAACCGAAGCAGTAATGGTTGCCATCCCCAATGATGCCGAAAGTAAAATTGATGCAATAATATGCATCACTTGAGGTGGTGCTTGCCCTAATACTTCAAACCAACTTAATAAAGAAAAAGAGATAAAGGCCAAACCAAAAATAATCAAATTCCAAGAACTGAATGGAACCCACCTTTCTATGCCATACATTCTATGGGGGAGAGATTCTTTCTCAGTATGGAAATGAGCATACATAAATCCCCCTTTTTTATCTAGGGCCATCCAAAAGAAGAGTGAATGAATTGCTAGATATGCACAAATGGTCCTAAATATTGCAATTAGTATTGATGGAACCCATTCTGAAGAAGAATTTGCCCCCCCCTCCAAAAGTAATGTTTTCAAATCATTAGATAAAATGAAAGATATGCAGCAGATAAAAACGAATAAAATCATTGAGTAGACAAGTTTGGTTTTGTCAGTTTCCCCATATTCAAATACTTCCGCCATCATGTGTTCCAATAGATATCACATTTAGACACTTTTAATGATAATCAAATTGATATCACATTAGGTATACGCTTGTGTATGAACCAGTTATTTATCAAAGGAAAAATAAAATCAACTCTTTTTGTAATTTTGATGCTTTCAGTTTCAATTTTATCTGGTTGTGTTAGTGATGATGGCACAATTATTGTTGGAGATGAAAATGAAAATAATGATGGTGGAAATGAAACCGTAAATAATACAGACAATGAAACCGTAAATAATACAGACAATGAAACTGCAAATAATACAGACAACGAAACTGCAAATAATACAGGTAATGAAACTGCAAATAATACAGGTAATGAAACTGCAAATAATACAGGTAATGAAACTGCAAATAATACAAGTAATAATCCGTTATCATTAGCCGAGCAATGTTTAAGTGGACATGATAATTTAGCCATGCACATACATCCATTGCTTAAGTTGACAGTGAGAGGTACCGAGATCCCGATTCCAGAGAATATGGGGATTGATACTTTTGCTTGCCCAAATGCAATGCATCTTTTGCATACCCATGACAATACTGGGAAATTACATATTGAAACGTATGAACCAATTACACTCAATCTCTCTTTATTCTTTGCAGTATGGAATATATCTCACCCAGGCGATTCAACATTTGATCCATTGTTCCTAGATTTAGACAATGTAACAATCACTATGGATGGAGTAGAACAAACAGTAGGAATTAATGAGGTAATTTTTGAAGATGGTATTTCAATTCATGTTATATTCGATGATTCAGACAATGATTCTTTTGCCGATTCTGATGGAGACGGATATAATGATTCAGTGGAATTCGACTGCCAGTCAGACTATCAAGATTTTAATTCTATTCCACAAGATACAGATGGAGATGGAATTTGTGATCCATTAGACCCTGTAAATGATTTAATTACAATGTGGGAAAATAATTCAGCACATTTCCTTTATGTTAAACCAGATATAATTGCAAATTCAAATACTGAAAATGCTAAGCCCTATCAAATAGAATTTTCAGCCAATCCAATGGCCGAGCAAAATCCGGTAGTATTAACGCAAATTTGTGATAAAGGACAAGGACATGTAGCTGATGTATGGAGTGCTTTTGTTTTAGGACCATTTCCTTATGATATAATCTCTTGGCACGTTTACAATACCAATGGAATAAGTATTGGTATGTTTGTTTCAAGAGATAATTTAACACAAAGTGACAATATGACATTTCCTACTGTAATTTCCACACAAGATACCGAGAACCAATCAAGCGGACATTTAGAAGCTGTAGTAACCGACTCACAATATTATACTTGTGAATTTGATTATACAGATACAGATGGAGATGGAGTATTGGATTGGATGGATGCATTCCCTAACGATGAATGTGCTATAACAGATACAGACGGAGATGGAATGCCAGATAATATCTTAGATGGCGCAAATGATCCAGTACCCAATTGTCAAACTAATTTAATTGAAGATGATGATGATGATGATGATACTTGTGCTGATTATATGGATTGGGCACCATTAAATTCAACAGAATGTTTCGATACAGACGGGGATGGAATTGGGGATAGTGTTGATACAAAACCTTGGATAAATAATGATGGAAATGGTACATTTACAATGAATTATACTATGATCGGAATAAAAACAGGGCATAATCTTTATTGGCTAGGACAAAATTATCATGCTTACCATTATTCGACATCACCCGATATGGTTTGGAACGATGGCCCAAGAGCACCAGTATATTCGTATGATAATTTACCTAACGTAGATGCGATTTTAACATTAATGGGGCTAACTAAAGATGATTTAGGAGTATCTACATATCCAATTGATTTGGGAACAGACACAGAGGATGTTGAATGGGGTTATGATGATACAACTCATATAGAATGGAGAGCCCTCTCTTCTAATTTATCGATATTTTATGTAGATGGCATTCCTTTATTTTCTATTAATGCATCTTTGATGCTTTATCTTGATTATACCACAACAATTTCTTCTTGGGGAGTAGATCCAGTCACAATGTGGGGTAATTCCTCATTTAGCCCGATTACAAGTATGCTTACAGCAAATCATCCTTTGATTTATCATCATTTATTTAATGCGTATTTTGAAGATTTCGGGGGGAATTATATCAATTATTCATTCACTTCACAAGATGCAATAATTACTACAGATTATAATTTTGATAATACCGATAATAACCTTACAGGATGGCTTACTTCATTAGTTGTTACAGAGGGAAATATAGTTGGAGGATTATTCGATAGTGTGGTTTCCGAAGTTAATGTAGAATCAAGTCAAAATGGAATAACAATGACTAACTCCGTAAATAATTCTATGAAATTAGCAATCTTTTCCGAAAGGGATGAAAAAGATTCAGAAGAAATTGCTTAATGCATAGAAACTTATAATTATTTATTTGACAGGTCTATGTAAGGAATTTTTTCTTTTTCACCAGCATCCCAATCGCTAATTTCTTCATCTTTTATTTCTTTTTTATTCATAAATGTTGCAACATTTATCTCTTCTAATGGATGGTAGTATTCTTCATTGGGGCCGCCTTTTCGTGGCCATTTTTTCTTTTGCATATCGGTTGATAGAATAAATAATTTATATTCACCTAAATATGATAATTGATGGAATAATCTTCTTCTACGTTGGACAAAACGAGTAAATAACCCTGCTTTTTCATTATTCGGAGGGATTACTTCCCCCCCTAACATTTTTATTAATGATACAAATCTATTCAATAATAAGTTAAGTATATGTGTAGTTTTTAACTGGCCTAATTGAGATTTAATAAGCCAAAGACTCCACCATTTTCGTTTAGGTATAGCAATTTTAAACCCCGCTGAAGTTAAGGTTGATGCCAACGAAGCATTTCTTGTAAATACAATTAATTGACAAGGCAAGATCTCATTTTCGGGATTATAATCCTCCTCATTAGTTGCTAAATTAATTCTTGAATTCATGGTGTTTCCATGAAGAATAGGATCTTGCCTCCATCTTTCCCAGGCAGAATATATTAGTTTGTGAGAGTGACCCTCCTCTCGAAATTCTGGCTCTACAACTACGGTATGTAATTCAATAACTCCTCCCATTCTTTGCAAATTAGCATATCCAAGAATGCCATCTTCATTTCTTATGAAAATACCAAGATTAGATTTTAATTGCATAATTAATTTTTTTAACTTTATGGGTTTACGTAAATCCAAACATTCATACTGCATTTTCAATAACCAAGCAGCTTCTTCTTCTACCACAAAAACGCTTAGTAACCATTACTTCAATAAACCCATTCGTGAGTAAGCATTGTAGAGAAGACATGAAAGCAGGGGAGCGTGCCCGCTTAATCATGAGTGCTACTCCAGATTCACCCTCAAAGAAATGGTTAATGCGGCAATTTTGGCGTATTCAACAGTCCCAAACAGTAATTTCATTATTGTTTTGGGCTACAACCTTAACGCTTCTAATATATGCTAGAATAGAGCATAGATGGGAAGTTGGTGACAAATTCGCAGGCCTCCCAATAAGTTATGCTGTAATGTTGATATTATATGTAAGTGTATTTTTATTCGTATTATTTATTGGATGGCTTTATGATAAAATATTTACGTTGTGGAAAGAACACCAAAATGTTGTTTTAGAACGCAACCCATGGGCAACTTATCAATTGACGCCTAGAGATGCAATGATTGTTGGTTATTTAAGTAAATTAATTAGGGCACAAAATTTAGATGATAATGACATACAAAAAGAATGTGATTGGGTTGATAAATGGGTTACAGCAACTTCGGAATTGGAAGTATTTGATCGTATGGTTAAAGAATTAGATATTATTCTCGATGAACCTGTGCCAGAATTTCACTTTTTACCTAAAGGAACAGTTAGCAAGGTACGCGAAAGAATTAGAATAAAAGAGGGCGAATAATGACAGATTGGCCAGGTGAATGGGCACCATTATCAGAAGAAACATCAACTAAATTATCCAAACTAAAAATGATAATTTTCGATGTAGATGGTGTTTTTACAGATGGAACGATATTAAGAGACGAAGCAGGAAATGAACAGCGCCGTTTTTCAGTTTTAGATGGGCACGGCGTTTCTAGGCTAAGAGAGAGAGGGATACTAGTAGGGGTAGTCTCAAGAGAACCCTCAGAAATCACAAAGTCAAGAATGGAGAAATTAAAGATGGACGAGATTCATGTTGGTTCAAAAGACAAGTCTGTTACCTTAAAACAAATATTACTTCAGAGAAATTTAGACGCAAGCGTAGTTGCATTTATGGGAGACGATATACCCGACTTAGCAGCTTTTTCAGAAGTAGGAATTAAATTAGCGCCTGCAAATGCACAACCCCAAATTCGTAACCACGCCGATTGGATTAGTAATGCACAGGGAGGAAAAGGTGCAGTTAGAGAGGCTTGCGAAGTCATAATACATTCAATAGAATCTGGCAGACAAAGTGATTAATATAAAACACTGAGGAGATAACATGGGGAGCAATTTGAAAGACACAGTTGAATCCGGAAGCGTATACATAATAGCTGAAATCGGACAAAATCATCAAGGAGATTTAGAACACGCAAAGAAATTAATAGAAAAAGCAGCAGAAGCAGGAGTTAATGCTGTGAAGTCACAAAAAAGACATACAAGAACACTACTTACTCCAGAAGAATATGATCGCCCTTATGCATCGCCTAATGCATTTGGAGATACATACGGTAAGCATAGAGATGCACTCGAATTGTCAGTTGAGCAACATTTGGAATTAAAGCAGGTTGCAGAAAGTCTTGGGTTAGATTATTTTGTATCTCCGTGGGATCCAGTTTCAGCAAGTCAAATGACTGAAGTGGGAATGCCATTAATGAAAATAGCATCAGCATCAATTACTGATAAAGAAACAATCGAAGCAGCCTGTAAAGGAAAAATTCCTATAATATTCTCAACGGGAATGAGTACAGAAGATGAGATTGAACAAGCAGCAAATTGGGTAAGAACAGCAGAAGTGGAGGTCAGATCTATACTACATTGCACTTCTACCTACCCTGCAGAATTCCACCAACTTAATTTAAATTATATTTCAGTATTAAAAGAAAGGTATCCTGATTTCATTATTGGATTTAGTGGGCACCATAGAGGAATTTCGATTGACATAGCGGCAGTAACATTGGGCGCAAAAATAATTGAAAGACATTTTACATTAGACAGGACACAACGGGGAAGCGACCATGCTGCAAGCCTTGAATTCCCTGGATTATCCAAATTAGTCCGAGACATTCGCGCATTGGAAACTGCGATGGGGGATGGCGTTAAACGCATTTACGAACAAGAATTGGCAATGATTGAAAAATTACGTAGAGTCAAGTGAGGAATTTAATTGCCCCTAAAACCAGTAGTTGCTATAATTTTAGCAAGGGGTGGTTCAAAAGGAATACCACAGAAAAATGTACGTCCATTCGGAGGGTTACCTTTAGTGGAATGGAGCCTTAGTGCTGCATTAAAAAGTCTAAAGATAGATTCTGTAATATTAAGCAGCGATTCTCCAGAAATAGTAGCCCATGGAAAAAGATTAGGATGTGAAGTACACAAGCGTTCCGCAAGACACGCCGAAGATTCAACCACTAGTGAAGAATCTATGTTAGCGGTAATTAATGAACACCCAATAGCCCAATCTGCAAATGTGTTAATTTTAGTTCAACCTACATCCCCATTAACTAAACCAGAAGACTTCGACTCTGCTTTAGAGTTATTTGAAAAGGGAAGATTTGACTCTATGGCCACAGGAGTATTAGATCATACATTTAATTGGGAAGTTGATGAAAAAGGTAACGCCAAACCAAATTATAACCCTAAATTAAGACCCCGTAGACAAGAAATGAAACATTCCAGGAAAGAAAACGGTGCGTTTTATATTACAAAAAGAAAGATTTGGGATGAACATAAATGTCGTTTAGGGGGTAAAGTTGGTTTCTACACGATGGAGCCATATCAAGGTATTGAAATAGATACGGAATTAGATTGGGAGATATTAGAAAAACAATTTAAATCAAAAAGTAAAGATTAATACATAATAACCAAAAATAATAATTTATGCAAGGACAGCCAGAAAACCAACCATTTAGCGACGGGCAATCACAAAATGCCCCACAAGGAATAGTTGTTGGGGGCCAGATGCAAGGTGTTCGACCTATGAAAAGAATGCCCTTAATGGATGCAGCAAAGACCTGCTTTCAGAAATCCATCACGATTTCTGGCCGTGCTTCACGTTCAGAATATTGGTTCTTTTACCTAACCTACATCCTCACGCTCATTGTCACAGCGGTTATCGATGGGCTGCTTGGTACACCACTAAGTTTATTGGCGATACTAGCATTCATCCCAGCCTTTTTCACGCTCTCCATCCGCCGCATGCACGATATTGGAAAGAGTGGTTGGATGCTACTTCTTATGTTCATTCCACTAGTCAATTTCGTCTTGATGATCATGTGGTTCATAGTAGACGCTGGCCAGCCTCATGTTAACCAGTATGGTGACGTTCCAACAAACACACTGAACTAAATTTTCAATACCCTGGGTATTGAATATAGTGCTTATCTCCGGCATTCGACCCACTGCATACCTTCTCAGGCACAGCCAAACGAATATGGTTTACCCCCAACGAATATTAGGCAATAGGATCTTTCCATTCGCTGATTGGTTTACCTAATGAGGCCCATTTGCATAAATCAAAAATACGCATCCCATTTTTCCCATCACATTTATATCCCACCTTTTTGAATACTTCATGCATACTTCTCTCATCATGGTTAGGTGGATTCTTGATCCATTCATGTAGTTCTGAAACATTTCCTATTACATTTCCCAACATCTCAATTAATGGAGAATACAAATGAGCATCATCTATCCCCGAATTAGGATCAAGTAAATTAACAAAAGGGACATTCAATGCAAGTGCAGGAACAATCACAGATGTGGCTGGAGAAATTACAATATCACTTGCACCAATTAATGCATGAAGATCTACTTCCTGTTTATGAATTTTAATTTTTTTATCTAACTCTATTATGCTATTATTTCTTGACTCCACTGGATGTGGTTTTACATGAATTTCTATATTATCATCAAAAAGATATCTTTCACAAATTTCTTTGAAAATAGTATCACAATGGGTTTTCAAAGGTTCTCTATGGGTGGTCATTAATAATACCATTTTTGAATTCGCCTTGGCCCCTATTCGTTTTTTCAAAGTTCTTTTCCCAAGTTTAATTTTTGTTGGTATATCATCTAATGTGGGTGATCCCGTTATAAGTTGTAATTCTTTATTTGCCCCTTGCTTAGTATTTATTTTTGCAGCAAATTCCCCCCATACGGCATTAGCATCACAACCCATCATTGAGCCTCTGTAATTTCCGAAGGGAAATACAACCAATGGGCAACCATGATCCACAGAAACAATAGGAATTTTATGTTTAATCGCCCAAGGTATTAGTTGATATTTCGTATGCCCTTCATGAGGACTAACACACAAAATCAGGTCAGGCTTCCAAGGTAGAAATCCTTTAATCGGAGGACATTTAACCTTTTTTTCTAATTCCGTTTGTTCAACTCTACTCCATCCATTCTTGGTAAAACTACACCAGTCCCATCTAGATCTTTGAAAATTATTTATTGAAAATGAAAACCAATCCCACATAATATCTCTCATTTTATGGAATAGAAAATTTGAGGGAGTAAAATCTGAGGATTTCGATTTACAGTTTGAGATAAACATCAAACCCTCGTCTTCAGGAGAAAAAGAAGCCAAAATACTAGCAAATGTTTTCGAATGATGCGGATGCTCACTCCCATGAATTAGTATCCGCATGAGCCTCCGAAGCATCAACTTTGTATGAATAGTACGTATGGCAGGGTATGTGGAAGGCAAAAAACAGTCTTTATTTGGAGATTCCAAAACAGATCACAACACACCCGAGAAAGCTACAGAGAATAGAATGTTTATCAGTGGAGATTTAAGTTCTTACAACCTTCCTGAAGAGTTTTTGAAGGAAAAAAAACAGATGCCTTATTTTTGGAAAGGATTTTTATTTACGGCTTCATGTGGGTTTTTATTTATTATTATGACTCTTCTTTTGGCCTTATCTTTAGACGAAGGCGAAGCCTCAGATAATCCACCAAACAGATTTTTTGTTTCAGAGGGCGTTGAAACAAATATTAGCCACTCTTTAGATATTGACAAAGACATTGACTGTTACGAGATAGACATCAATATCATAACCAATGAACCAAATACAGAAATTTACACTCAATGTTGGGGGAATGATCCCGAAATTACGAATAGCGGAATAATACCACTAAAGATGTATGAAAGGAATATTGAAATAGGAATCTTAGACTTTAATGCTTCATCAATAGAGGTAATATTGCCAATTACATTTTCAAATAATTCAAATATTTCATTTATTATGGACAGTTGGAATTACCCTACTAAAAAAAGTACTTTTATGGTAAATAATTCAGATTCAGGCTCAACTTTTTTAGTTTATTTACCCGAATATACACAAGCAGACGAACTAAATTTTAGAATAGAAATAACAACTTCCGAGGGCATTAGTGAATATTCTGAATGGGTTAACCAAGGAAACGATTGTTGGTATTACGGAAGTAAATGTACATTTAATATTGGGATGGAATCAGAAATAGGATTTATAGATTATAAATCCCAAATTTTAGTAATTTCTTTGGAGCAACCTTTTACAAAAGGATCTTATTTAGAAATCGAATATCATGATTGGTATGATGGTGACGATGAAATAATATTTCTATTTCTTTGGATTCCCCCCATTATCTTTGCAATAGGAGTTATAATGATGGTTTATAACAAAAATATGTTAATGGTGGGCGGAGCATCAGCAGGAATAATTCCTGTAGTAATTTTAACATCAATAATTAGTGTATTTATTTTCGAAGGAATCCTTTAATTTATTCAAAGTTCCATTCCATATCGTAATGTAGCCCTATTGGCTTTATTTCAAACACATCAGAAATTATTTTAAAACCACACTTTTCGTACAGAGTGATGGCCTTTATTCGGGCATTACACCACATACCAGTCCCTTCATTTATCGCAAGTTTTTGTAATTCCTTTACTATCTTTGTGCCGACTCCCTGATTACGAAATTCAGGTTCCACTGCCATACCCCTGATACGATATTTACAATCATTTCGAGGGTCGACTTGTAAGGTAGCACATCCTACCAATTTATCATTATGAAATACTCCTAAAAATTTCGTATTTTTATCTGTATCAATCCCAAGATAATGAGCTGATTCGGGGGGTTGATTTTCTCTCAACACTCTAAATCTAAGATCCAGGTGCTCGCCAGTCACCACAGACATCCATTTTAACTCATATCCCATTTAATGCCCTGTAAGTCATCTAGACAATTAAATCATCTAATACATCGTATACAAGATTCATCGCGTAATATACTTCATATACTCCTTCAATAGTTCGATTAGTTAGAGGGAACAGCGGGTTCCCTAGAACGAAATGAGTGAATAAGGAATGAATGGAGCTATTGAAAATAATAAAAACGTTGCACTAAAAGGCCATAATGGCCCACGAATTAGTGATTCAAGCGGCGCGTATGCATTCAATTCCCCCTCTTCTAAAGTAATAGAAGTCTCCCAAGTAGATTTTCACAGTGTGGAATCGTTTGGAAAGAGAGAACAGAGGGTTTTCTAAAACAAATAAATAAAAAGGTGAAAATGAAATGACAAATAATAATAGAAAAATGAGTGTGCTAATTGCAATTCTGATGGCACTTTCTGCTTTGGCAGGAGTAAGTGCAACAGGATCAGACCCTCTTGATCCATCTGATGGTGGAGAAGATTGGGATGGCGATGGTTTAACCAACGCAGAAGAGCAAGCAGCAGGAACGAATATGAACAACCCAGATAGTGATGGGGACGGACTTCCAGACGGTTGGGAAGTTGCTAATGGACTAGATCCACTTTGGTCAGGCGATGCAAACGCTGACGGAGACGGAGACGGATTAAGCAACACCCAAGAATATAATGCTGGAACAAATCCTTGGAGCGTAGATACTGATGGAGATGGTCGAAATGATAACATTGACCAATACCCAACAGATCCAAACGACGGAGAACACACAGATTCTGATGGTGATGGAATTCCAGATGTTTACGACCCTGATAGTGGTCAAAGCGACGGAGGTAGTGGAAACGGCGGTGCTAACGGCGGCGGCGGTTCTAATGCTGACGGTGGCCAAGGCGAAGGCGAAGGCGGCGAAGGCGAAGGACAAGGACAAGGACAAGGACAAGGACAAGGACAAGGACAAGGACAAGGTCAAGGTCAAGGTCAAGGTCAAGGTCAAGGTCAAGGACAAGGACAAGG
>Ga0114997_10000530_pt1 | contig 31165 bp, 30 predicted proteins | sample ArcticOcean_MG_C_2_FD_87045 | JGI IMG/M metagenome (GOLD analysis project Ga0114997, IMG submission 87045) | Marine microbial communities from western Arctic Ocean - ArcticOcean_MG_CB4_136 | ecosystem: Environmental > Aquatic > Marine > Oceanic | place: Arctic Ocean: Canada Basin | collected... | reverse complement strand
GGAGAAGGGGATGACTATGGGTATGGGCAACGGAATAGTGCATTGGCAGCTGAAGGCGGCATGTCGGGGGCCGCAGGCGGCGGTGTTTTTCCCGCCGACAAGTCCTGAGCGCAGGGACGAGAAACGGTTCCGCGAACGCAACGCCAAGGCGATCTGCGAAATGTGCTCGGTGCGGTCCGACTGCTTGTCGTATGCGCTCACCATCCGAGAGCAACACGGCATTTGGGGCGGGCTTAGCGAGAGCGAACGCCGAGAGCTACAGACAGTCTGAAGCGCGGTTCGTACTCAGTCGAGGGCGGGAAGTCGAGGACCGGCAACGCGCAAGTCGTCGCGCCGTCGAGTGACGCCATTGTTGTCGAGGTGCGTCACCAACGGAATCGCAAACTTGCGGCTCGTGCCCCACGCGTCGCGGATCTCCGCCACCGTCACACCCTCGGGCTGATCTCTCAAAAGTTCGGCCACGACCCGAGCGGCGGCATCGATCGCCGCTGCGGCGAAGTACACACCGTCGGCCTCAACCACATCGCCTCGGCGCACGAGTTCTCGGAGTTCGGCCCGATCGAAGCCGGCGGAATCCGGCGGCGCGAACGGTGCCGCTTCAAGGGCAGAGACAAACGGATGATCGGCGAGCGGGTCGATCGCATCGGCCACGCGAACATGGCCACCGTCGAGTTCGTACCCATCGAGGCCATCGAGCACCGCCCGTTCGAACTCGTCGAGTCCGGCGATGTCGAGACCGAGCGGCCCCGCTTCGAGGATCGCCGCCTCAACCGAGGCTGTTGTGGCCGCGAGGGTCTCGGGGGCAACCGCCCAGCGGCCGACATCGGCGGCGCGCTTCTCGCCTGTGAGTCGGAAGAGTTGGTCGATGTCGACGCGGCCGCGTTCGGCGATCACCCGATCGACGGACCGGTTGGGTTCGGCTTTCGCCGCGGCGACGAGCGGATCGATGTCGATGATCTCACCACCGCCGAGCGTCTCGCCGCGTCCGGACTCCCGGAGAATGAATCGATCACCCGGCAGGAGCGGCAACCCGACAGGCAGGTGGACTCGGACAGCGCCGCGCACGCCGGGCGCGATCTCTGATGGTCCGAGCACTCGAACGCGCACCGGGTATTCGCCCGACCCGATGTAGGCGACGTGGGCCCCGCGCCGCGTGACGGGATGGTCGAGCGCGTGGAGCACCTGGAGTTGGCCGTCGAATCGGTGGGTGACATGCCACTGGTCAGCCTTCACGAGCACGTCTCCGCGTCGGAGGTGGTCGTGGCTCACGCCGGTGAGGTTCACGGCCACGCGATTGCCCGGGCCGACCTTGGTGCGCTCGGCGTGGAGGCTCTGCAGCGCCCGGATGCGGACGGAGTGGTTGCCGGGCAAGACGTCGAGTTCGTCGTCGACGCGGATGAGGCCGCCGGTGAGTGTGCCCGTCACGACGGTTCCGGATCCCTTTGCCGCGAACACGCGGTCGATCCACAGGCGTGGCCGTTTGTGGTCAGCCGCGGTGGGTGTCGTGTCGAGCATGGTGTCGAGCGCCCGCTGCAGGTCATCGATGCCGACCCCGGCAAGTGCGTCGACTTCCACGATCGGCGCATCCTCCAGAAAGGTTCCAGCGACGCGATCCGCGATCTCGAGGGCCGCGAGCTCGCGGAGTTCCTCGTCGGCCAGGCCGGTCTTCGTGAGCGCGATCAGCCCGTGTCGAATCCCGAGTAGGGAGAGGATGCGGAGGTGCTCTTCGGACTGCGGCTTCCAGCCTTCGGTGGCCGCCACGACGAAGATGCAGGCATCGACACTGCCGACGCCGGCCAGCATGTTCTTGAGGAAACGAACATGGCCGGGCACGTCGATAAAGGCGACACCGCGACCCGATGGCAACCCGGCCGATGCAAAGCCGAGGTCGATCGTGAGGCCTCGCTCTTTCTCCTCGGCAAGGCGGTCAGGGTCGGTGCCGGTGAGGGCCTTGACGAGTGTGGACTTGCCGTGGTCGACATGGCCGGCAGTGGCAATGACATGCATCAGCAGGCCGCCAGTGCGGCAGCGACCTCGGCATCGTCGTGAGGATCGACGGTTCGGAGATCGACGATTGTCCGACCTTCGGAGACGCGCGCCACGAGCGGCCGATCCCGATCTCGAAGCATGGAGCGATGATCGCCGGGGATCGCAATGCCCACCGAGGCGAAGCCGACCTCAGGCAGCGTGCCGCCACCGGGCGTCGATTCGATGTCGATCACGGTGCCCACGCCAAGCGCTTCGGCCCGGCTGCGCAGGCTGTCGACCGAGCGACCGACCATTTGCCAGAAGGGGATCGCGTCGCCGTCGGCGGCGAGATAGGCGAGTGCAGTGGCTTGGAGTGCCCCGAGCACGAGTGAGCCGGGCCGCAGTGCCCGGGCCAGCGGATGACGCGAGATCGTGGCGATGAAGTCGGCGCGGCCCGCGATGATGCCGGCCTGAGGGCCGCCGAAGAGTTTGTCGCCGGAGAAGGTGACAATGTCGGCGCCGGCTTCAAGGGTCTGCCGCGCCGCCGGTTCGTCGGCCAGCCAGCCCGGCGGGCCCCCGTCGAGCCACGGGCAGCGAGAGTCAAGTAGACCCGATCCAATGTCGGCGATGAGCGGTCGATCGAGTTCGGCTAGCTGCGCGGTTCGCGGGGCCTCGGTGAAGCCGATGATCTTGTAGTTGGACTGATGGACCTGCAGGAGGAGCGCGGCATCGTCGCCGTGTTCGTCGATCGCTCGTTGAAAGTCGGCGACGCGGGTGCGGTTGGTAGTGCCGACTTCGATGAGGCGAGCGCCCGAGCGTTCCATCACTTCCGGCACGCGGAAGCCGCCGCCGATTTCGACGAGCTCGCTCCGGCTGACCACAACACCCCTGCCCTCGGCCAGTGCCGCGAGTGTGAGCATCACGGCGGCGGCGCAATTGTTCACGACGATCGCCGCTTCCGCGCCGCACGCCCTCGCGATCAACGCAGGGGCGGTGGCCATGCGGGAACCGCGTTCGCCGGTCGTCAGGTCGAGTTCGAGGTTTGAGTAGGTCGCGTCTTGGGTCCACGCCATTGGCGCTCGCCCAAGGTTGGTGTGCAGCAATGTGCCAGTGCCGTTGATCACCGGGGTGAGGAGACGACGGGCCGTCGACTGGGCGATTCGGCGGGCATCGTCTGGGGACCCCGAAGCAATGGCTTCACGCGCCGCGTCGACCAGCAGTGGGTGGGGCAGGCCGACGTCGGCGATCGAGCGCGCCAGCTTGTCGACCGAGGGCGGCCGGTCTGGGGCAGCAGCGTCAGGGGGGTTCGTCACGGTCATCTCAGCCTAGGAGGGAGACATGGTCGGCGACCGCGTTGAGACCTCGTTCGGCATTTCGACGGAGGAATTCGGCGCCCCGTTCGTCGGTCGGCGTCACAACCGCGATCGCACTCACCGGGTTCGGGAGGTTGAGCATGTGGCCAAGTCGATAGTCACGCCACAGCTCGTCGAGTTCGACGTCAACGCCGCTCACCGCCAGTTCGTGTCGATAACGCTCGATCAGCGCGGGCTCGAGCCGACGGCGGTTTTCGGTCGTGAGGGATCCAGCGGCGAAGAACGCCACGTCGTAGACACCACGACTGTGTGTGGCGAGTTGGAAGTCGAGAATCACCGCACCGGCCGAGCCGAAGCGGAGATTGTCGAGTCGGGCGTCGCCGTGGACGAGCGTGCGATCACCCGATGCGAACTCCTCGATTGCCTGATCGAACCATGGCCGCGCCAGAGCGACTGCCTTGGCGATCTCTGGGCCCACGCCGCCAAGCCGGTCGACGCACATGTCCCAGGTCATGTCGAGGATCATCCCGTAGCCGGCGACCGCGGGGTGGCGGGTGTTGGGGAGCCAGTGGAAGTCGCCGAGCCGATCGTCATTCCAGTACGCAGCGTGCCACTGGGCGAGCGCGGTGACCGTCGCGAAGGCCTGCTCGTCGGTGGCCCCCTCGATGCCGTCGCCACCAGTGAGGTGGCTGAGGTCTTCGAGAAGAAGCCAACCCCGGCCTGTGGTGTCGTCCCACGCTTGGGCCAATGCCCGCGGCGCGGGCGCGCTGGTCCAGGGCCGGAGGTCTCGATACACACCCGCCTCTCGTTGGTCGTAACCGAACTGGTCGACGATGTCCTGGTTGGCGCGAATCGTGGTGGGCAGTTTGGCGACGACCGAGGCTGGTCCTTCGCCGCCACTCCATTTCAGGCGAACACGGGCGATCGTTCCGAGGAAGCCGGCCGCGTCGTCGATGGCTTCGACGGTGGCATCGCTGACATGTCCGGAGGCTTCGCCGGCGGCGACGAGCACCTCGGTGAGTGCATCGGCCTGAAGGTCGGCGAGGTCGCGGAACATGTCAGCGAGCCTAGGATGCGAACGTGTTCGGGTTCCTGCTCCTCCTCTTCAGTGTTGTGACGATCACCGAGATCTGGTTGATCGTGCAGGTCAACTCCGTCATGGGCGGTTGGGAAACCTTCGGGCTGCTCATCCTCGATAGCGCGATCGGTGCATGGCTGGTTCGCCGGGAAGGTATGTCGATTCTCGGCAAGATCCAGGGCGAGCTCAACCAGAGGCATCTCCCCACCAACCCGTTGATCGATGGCGCCCTTGTGCTCGTGGCGGGTGCCCTCATGCTCACGCCTGGGTTCCTGACCGACGGCCTCGGACTGTTGCTGCTCTTGCCGCCCACCCGCGCGATTGTCCGGAACATCTTGAAGAAGCGCTTCGCCGGCCGGGTCTCCGTTGGCAGCGGCCCCTTCGGTGCTCCGTTCGGTGGGTTTGGCCCCACCGGTCAGCCTGGTGGTGGGGTCACCGATGTGCAGTGGAGCGATGTCACGAACGACGACGATCCGCCGTCCGATGCGATCGAGCTCGGGCCGACGACCGAATAACCCGTCTGCTCGTTAGTTCGCGGCGACGATGCTCATCTCGGACCGCGGCAGCATCTTGGCAAGACCCATCTACACGTCGCCCGTGCCCAAGGCGACCATGATCACCTTCGTGGTGGGCGGCACGGCAGTGGAAGGAGCGTCTTTGCTGACGTTGAATCGGGCCTTCGACATGGCCTCGGCCCGCTCGTCTTGTGTGAGTTCGCCCCGGCTAATGGTGACGCAGGTGACACCCCGAAAGGTTCGTGGTCCGGCTGCGAATGTCTTTCTGAATCTCCGCTCGGAACGGGCAACTGCTGGTGGTGAGCGCCACGTCGAGATGAATGTGGCCGTCGGCGGTGGGAGGAGCGGGAGCGGCCACGAGTGAGGGATGCCGGGGGACAGAAACGAGAGAGCGCTACATATGTGCGCAGGGAATACCTGGAGGTACACTGGCGTTCACTCGTTCGTACCGCTATGTACTGGAGACACCGAGATGATTACCCTCACCGAAAATGCTGTCAGCAAGGTTGACGAACTCATCACTGCCGAAGGTGAAGCGGGTCTCGCGCTGCGCGTCGCCGTGCGGCCCGGTGGCTGCTCTGGCTTCTCCTACGAGATGTACTTCGATGCCGAACGTGCCGCTGACGACATGATCAAGGCCTACGGCGGCGTTGAGGTTGTTATCGACCCCTCATCAGCCCAGCTGCTCGAAGGCGCCACGCTCGACTACAAAGACGGCCTCCAAGACGCCGGCTTTGCGATCGACAACCCCAACGCCCAGAAAACCTGCGGCTGCGGTTCAAGCTTTAGCTGACCCACCCCGCCGATCACTAGGGTCGCGTTTCATGACCGAACGCGCCTTTGATCCAGAACTTCTCGACGTCGTCGCAATCTTGCCGACTCTGGTCGAATGGGCTTCGGCCGCAGACATGCCGAAAACCCGTGCCAATATGGCGGGATGGAGCGAGCCCGCCGAGCCTCGCTCCGATGTGGTGCGTGAGGATCGACTGATCCCTGGCCGCGAAGGCGACCCCGATGTCGCCATCCGTATCTATCGACCGGTCGACGCCGGTGATACGCCGCTGGCCGGATTGCTCGAGATCCATGGTGGCGGGTTCATCGTGGGAGACATCGACATGATGGATGGGTTCTGCGACGTCGTCGCGGCCGACTTCGCAGCGGTGGTTGTGTCGGTCGGCTACCGACTGGCTCCCGAAGATCCCTATCCCGCGGGTGTCGAAGACTGTTACGCCGCGCTGGTCTGGCTCGCCGACAACGCAGCGGACTTGGGGGTCGATCCCGAACGAATCGGCATCAGTGGCCAGAGTGCGGGCGGCGGACTCGCCGCGGCCACCGCTCTACTCGCTCGCGATCGCGGCGGCCCGGTGTTGTGTTTCCAGTTGTTGGAGATCCCCGAGCTCGATGACCGGCTCGAGACTCCGTCGATGGTTCAGTTTGTCGACACGCCGCTGTGGAACCGGCCCAACGCCATCCGCAGCTGGAGTTGGTATCTCGGGTCTGACGACGCACCGGGTTCGGCCGACGTGTCGATCTACGCTGCTCCGGCTCGAGCCGAGGATCTCTCCGGTCTTCCGCCTGCGTTTGTCTCGGTGATGGAGTTCGATCCGCTGCGCGACGAAGGCATCGCCTATGCGTCTCGTTTGCTCCAGTGCGGAGTGTCCACCGAACTCCACGCCTACCCGGGCACGTTCCACGGGTCCGCGCTCGTCACCACCGCCGGGGTGTCGAAGCGAGCGAACCGTGACGCGATGGGTGCGTTGAAGCGTGGGCTCGGCTGCGCGTAGGCATTAGATGAGGGCGAGTGCCTCGGCCAGTTCGCTGCCGTCGTAGACCGCATCGAGGCGACGAACGATCGTGCCGTCCGCCTTGGCGACAATCAGCACTGGCTCGAACGGGAGCTGGAATTCGTTGACGATGGCGGTCTGTTCGGCCGTGCCGTTGGAGGTGCCGGGATCATTGTGGGGATCAACAAACACCTCAGCGTGGATCACGTGGAGATCGGATCGGGTCTCGGTCTGCTCAATTAGAAGGTCGATCACCGGGCCGCAGAGAGCGGTCTGGCAGAAGCCGGGCGTCGCGATCGAGAGCACGATCGGCTTGTCGCCCGCAGCGACGGCAGTGTCGAGACTCGTCGCGTGGAACGGGCAGGGTTCGAGCCTCGTGCAGAGCGGGTCGACGCCCATCAGGTCATCGGTCGTGGGTGTAGCGATGTTGGGGAGTCGGTCGCCCGGCTGCGGGACGGAGGTGCCGCCCGGTTCGAGGACGACGAACTCGTGGGTTGATGTCTCGCCGTCCTTGGTCATCACACTCGTGTAGACGCCGGCCTCAGGTGGGGTGAAGAAGAGCGAGAAGTAGGGGGTGGGTACTCCGGTATCGCGCCGCATCGCCGTCTCGCTCGTCAGCAGCTGATCGCCCAGCCGAACTTCGAGCTCGATGCTTTCGGGCGCGGATGCCCGCATGACGTCGTTGCCATCGTGCAGCACATAGGCCACACGATGTTCCACCGAGTGCACCATCGCCGAGGGCGCCCGACCGCCGTCGGGAAACGCGGGGACGAGCAGTGGTGTGGCGAGCGGCGGTGGGGTGGCCGTCGGATCGAGCGCGTTGTCCGTGGTGGACGTGTCGTCGCCGCAGGCGACAAGGAGGGTGCTTGCGCCGGCAACGCCAGCGGCGCCGATGAGGAAGGTTCGACGGTCAAGGTTCGTCATGGGCAGTAACGGTAATCGGCCGCCCGTCGCAAGTTCGTCTCGGACGCTTCTGGCGCGCCGGTAGCGTTCTCGCGATGTCGCGACGAATGCAGCTCACGGTCGACGGCCAGCAGGTCGAGATCGAAGATGACACCGCAACGTTGCTCGATGTCTTGCGTGACATCGTGGGTGTGCGTTCCGTGAAGGATGGCTGTAGCCCGCAAGGACAGTGCGGCTGCTGCACTGTGCTGGTGGATGGCCAGCCGCGGGTTTCGTGTGTCACTCCGGTACGACGCGTGCGCGGCCGCGAGATCACCACCGTTGATGGTCTGCCCGCCGACGTTTCGGCCCAGTGGGGCCAAGCATTTGCCACAACCGGTGGAAGTCAGTGCGGCTTCTGCACGCCGGGAATCATCTGTCGCTACGAGGGCCTTCGGGCCAAGGGCGCGGCGCACGAGGACCGTGATGCCGCCGAGCAGGCCTTGCTCGCGCACTTGTGCCGCTGCACCGGTTGGCAGCCGGTGGTTGATGCGTGGGTCGCGTTTGGCGACGCCACATCGACAGTCTCTGAGGGAGCCGCCCAACGGGCGGAGCTCGAAGGCGGCGTGGCGCAGTCGGTCGGCGCTGAGGTCGCGCTCGGGCGAGGCGGTTTTGCCGACGACTCCGCTCCCCTCGGCGCACTGGTCGCCGTGCCGGTGAGCGAAGGCGACGGATGGGCCGTGGCCGACACTCGGGCCGAAGCGCTGCGTTTGGCCGGAAAGGTGCAGGGCCGTCGGACCACAGCGGAATTCGCCCTGCCGATCTCGTTGCCGGAAGGCCGCTTCGACGCGACGTTGCAAACATCGTGGGTTGATCCCGGCTACCTCGAGACTGATGCCGCGTGGTGCGCGCCCGACGGCGAACCGACATCACCGTTGGCCAACGGTGGCGCGTTTGGCGGCAAGGCCGAGTCCGAGGTCGCCGAGGTCGCTCGCCGACTGGCCAACGAACATGGCCGACCGGTTCGAGTTCTGTACTCTCGCGAGGACGCTGTCCAACGTGGGCCCAAGCGGCCACCGATTGCGGCGGGTGTCAACGCCGACGGCACCGGCATCGTCCGGGTCGCTCGCACCGCTGGCATCGCGGAAGCGATCACCTCGGTTGCGCCCGGTCTCATGGTCGAAGAGATCGACGTTCCCGGCCCGCCCACTAGCGCGGCCATCCGCGGCGCGGGCTGGCTCGAAGCGCTGGTCTTGCTGGCCGCCGTCGGTCAGGTCGACGAGTGGATCACTTCACCCGGAGGCGGCTCGGCCCGAGCTTCGATTGCCGATGACGGGGCAATTCACATCTCAGTCCGGGCTGGCGAGGTGCTCGACGAGACTGTCTTGCGGTCGTACTGCACCGGCGCCGCCCACATGGGCCTGTCGCTCGTCACCAGCGAGTCACTCGGCGTGGACGAGCACGGCGAAGTTCACGACCTGACCGTCCGATCGTTCGGCATTCTCCGCGCCATCGACACGCCCGCTTTCGTGATCGACATCGACCACACCGATGGTCCGCCCGTCAACGCCAGCGACGCCGTCTTTGCCGCCGTCGCCATCGCCGCCGCCCGCTCCCAAACCTTTCCCCCCACCTGGCCATCCCCCGTTCTGTGACGATTTACCCGCCTGTGGGGCGGGCTAGTCGTCACAGAAGCTCAGGTGGATACGAGGTCGACGGTGATTTCGGCGCTGGCAGCGGCGGGAGCGCGTTCGCAGAAGAGGACGAAGTCGGCCACCGAGATAAGCATTTCGGCAGCGTAGGCGGGCGGCCCCCTAGGGTGATCAGTATGAGCACGCCAGTTGGTCCTTACACACCCATCGTCCGGGCGGGCGATGTTCTCTTCACGTCCGGTCAGATCGGGATCATCGACGGCGCGATCGTTGAAGGCGGCATTGAGGCCGAACTCCGTCAGGTGTTCGTGAATCTGCGCGGCGTGTTGCAGTCGGCCGGAGCGGGCCTGGGCGATGTGGTGAAGACCACGGTCTTTCTTGTCGACATGGCTGATTACGCAAAGATGAATGAGATCTACGTCGAAGAGTTCGGCGACCATCGTCCCGCTCGCTCAGCCGTGGCTGTCGCTCAGCTTCCGCTTGGTGCCCAGATCGAAATCGAAGCGATCGCCAGCATCTGACACTGGGGTAGCTGGCAGCCCGACGGGTCTGGCAGACTGACCGCTATGGAAATCGGTGCGGTCATCATGGTTATTGCGCTTCTCATCGTGATGCCTGTGGGTGTCTTGATGAGCATGACCGGTCTCGCCGGCGCGCTCGGCGCACTGATCGGTCGCGATCGTGACCTCGACAACGTCACTGAAGACGGCGAGCCCAACGAATACCTGGGGCTCTCCGACTCCAACCCCTACAAGGGCTAAACAGGCTCGACTGAGCTGGTGCAGTCGTTGTAGACCTGCCAGTCCGACTGGCGGCCGGTCGTACCAACCTCGATTTAGGGAGACCTACGGCTGACCGTAGGTCAGTCTTGGGCCCAGCGCGATCGCCCGAATGAGTAGCCCACCGAGCGGATCGTTTGGATGAGGTTGGCGTGTTCTTCGCCGAGCTTTGCGCGAAGCCGCCGCACGTGGACGTCGACGGTGCGAGCGCCGCCGTAGTAGTCGTAGCCCCACACTCGGTTGAGGAGGGTTTCGCGGGAGAACACCTTGCCGGGGTGGGCGGCCAGGAACTTCAGAAGCTCGTATTCCATGTAGGTGAGGTCCAGCGGCTTGCCGTCGATGATCGCCTGGTACGTCTCGAGGTTCATGGCCAACGGGCCGTACTCGATGAGTTCGATTTCGTCGTTGCGGCCGGTGCCGCGGAAGACGTGCTTGAGACGGGCTTCGAATTCGATCGGGTGGAACGGATGGACGCAGAAGTCGTCGAAGAGTTCTTCGCCCGGGTTGAGGTCGATCAGTTGGCCGCCGTTGACGAGCAGGAGGACGGCGTCGACGTTGATGTCGCCGTTCTTGATCGCTCGACAGAAGCGCATCGCCGAATCCAGATCGGACGCAGCCGTGGCCATCACGATCGCGCCGACCCAACCGTCGAGCGGTTCGTCGCGTCGCGCGGCATCGATATCGGCCGCGACCTTCCACGGCCAGCCACCCATGTCGAGTGCCTGAGCCAACTCCGGTGGGACCGGTTCGGGGAAGACGAGAAGAGGTTCCATCACGGTTACCAGGTGGGTAGGTAACGCTCCAGTTCGAACGGTGTGACCTGGGATTGGTATTCGTCCCATTCGCTGCGCTTGTTGCGCAAGAACCACTCGAAGATGTGGTCGCCGAGCGCAGAACGTACGAGCTCGGAACCTTCCATGAGATCGAGTGCCTCATCGAGTGAACGGGGGAGTGGTTCGATGCCGATCTCTCGGCGCTGGGCGTCGTCGAGATCGAAGAGGTTGACGTTGGTCTCCGCGGGCAGCTCGTAGCCCTCGGCGATGCCCCGCATGCCGGCGGCGAGGAGTAGCGAGAACGCGAGGTACGGGTTACATGCGGGATCGGGGGCGCGGTATTCGATACGGGCGGATTCCGGCTTTCCGACCTTACGAACGGGCAAACGAACGAGGGCCGATCGATTGTTGCGGGCCCACGCGACGTAGGGCGGCGCCTCGGAGGTTTCGGTGATGCGTTTGTAGCTGTTGACGAGCTGATTTGTGACCGCGGTGATCTCTCGGGCATGACGAAGGACACCGGCGGTGAACTGGCGGGCAGTGGGAGACCACCCGTATGGGTCGTCGCCATCGTGGAACGCGTTTTGTCCGTCCTTGAAGAGCGACAAGTGGGTGTGCATGCCCGAGCCTTGGACACCGTTGAGCGGCTTCGGCATGAACGTCGCGTAGATATCGCGTTCAAGGGCAACCTTTTTCACGACAAGGCGAAGGGTCATCAGGTTGTCGGCCATGTCGAGCGCGCTGGTGTAACGCAGATCGATCTCGTGCTGGCTCGGCGAGTCTTCATGGAACGAGTACTCGACCGGTATGCCCATTGCTTCGAGCATGTAGATCGTGCGCTTGCGGAGATCGCTCGAAACATCAGACGTGGTGAGGTCGAAATACGACGCCTGGTCCAGGGGCTGCGGCTTGCCGAGGGCGGGGTCGCCGGAGGCGAAGTAGAAGAACTCAACCTCGGGGGCCGCGAAGAATGAGTAACCCTCGGCCTGCGCCTCGTTGAGGTTGCGGCGGAGCACCTGTCGCGGGTCGCCCGCGAATGCCGTCTCGTCCAGGTTCTGAATGTCACAGAACATGCGGGCTGACGGTTCGTCTTCCTTCGCCCATGGCAACAACTCGAAGGTGGTGGCATCGGGACGAGCGAGCACGTCGGATTCGTGGACGCGACTGAAACCATCGATGGCGGTGCCGTCGAACTGCACGCCTTCAGAGAACGCCGTATCGAGTTCGGCTGGGGTGATCGCCACCGACTTCAGTTTCCCCAACACGTCGGTGAACCAGAGGCGGATGAGGCGCACCCCGCGTTCTTCGACCGTGCGAAGTACGTATTCCTGCTCGCGTTCCATGCCGTCTCCTGACGGGTCGACCCGGCATTCGGGTCCCTATAGCTTGCCCTATCGACTGTGGCATGCCCACCGCCAGACATCTCGGGTGGAGGGGTCTCGTTCACACGGCGTTCACAATTGAGCAACCGTTGCGAAACTCCGTATTGGAAAGGTTGCGTCCGGCTCGCGAGAATGAGCCACTTCCAACGACATCCTCAAAGAGGGGACCCCAATGGCCTACCAGGCTGAATACCTGTGGATCGACGGCTCAGTGCCGACTCGTGAGATCCGCGGCAAGACCAAGATCCTTCAGGACGGCGACGTGCCCGGCATTTGGGGCTACGACGGCTCCAGTACCAACCAGGCCACGGGCGACAACTCTGATGTTGTTCTCAACCCGGTGTTCCAGTGCCCCGATCCGATTCGTGGCGGCAACAACATCCTCGTGCTCTGTGAAACGGAGCTCACCGCGGATCGTTCACCGCACCCGACGAACACCCGTGCCCAGGCCCGGGAAGCGTTGGCCAAGTACGCCGACCAGGAGCCGTGGTTCGGTCTTGAGCAGGAGTACACCCTGATCAACCCGTCTACCGGTTGGCCCGCAGGCTTCCCGCCGAACGGGTTCCCGGCTCCGCAGGGTCCCTACTACTGCGGTGTTGGCGCGCTGAAGATCCATGGCCGCGACCTCATTGAGGAGCACACGCAGGCATGCATCGACGCTGGCCTCATGATCTCTGGTACTAACGCCGAGGTCATGCCCGGTCAGTGGGAATTCCAGATCGGCCCGGTCGACACGGTTACCGTTGGCGACCATCTTTGGATCGCCCGTTACCTCCTCTACCGTCTCGCCGAGAACTACGAAGTCGAGGTGAGCATCGAGGCCAAGCCGATGAAGGGCGACTGGAACGGCGCCGGCATGCACACCAACTTCAGCACCAAAGCGATGCGCGAGAGCTACGAGCCGGTCATCGCAGCGTGCGAATCCATGGGTGCTGAAGGCGTCGTTGCCCGTCACCTTGTGGGCTACGGCACGGGTATCGAAGATCGTCTCACCGGCGACCACGAGACCCAGCGTTTCGATCAGTTCAGCTATGGCGTTTCCGACCGCGGTGCGTCCATCCGTATCCCGTGGCAGGTTGCGCAGGATCAGAAGGGCTACATCGAAGATCGTCGCCCCAACGCCAACGCTGATCCCTATGTCGTGGCGACGCTGCTGACGAACACCATCTGCAGCGCACTCGCGTAAGGCGTTTCGTATTCGATAATTGATGCGGGCCCGCCACAGCAAACGTGGCGGGTTCGCATCAATTTCGAGTTTTGGGGCGAGTGGGGCGAGTGGGGCGGAGCACGGGGCGGCTCACCCGTAGGGGCCAGGACCGGGATCAGCACACAGCTGCACGACGGCCTTGCCGGTGTTGGCGCCGGTGAACAGCGAGTTCAGTTGATCGACACACTTCTCTAGGCCGAACGCATGATCGACCTTGTATTCCATCTTCCCCTCGGCCGCCCAGGCCCGCACTTGGTCCCACGCCTCGGGGTAGCGGTCGACATATGCCAAGCCCTGGAACCCCGCCATCTTTGCCTGCTTGTTGATCAGGTTGAGATAGTTCGATGGCCCCGGCGGGCGACCCTTCTCGTTGTACATCGAGATGGCGCCGATGATCACGACACGGGCACCGATCGCGAGTCGTCGCAGGGCGAGATCAAGGATGGGCCCACCGACATTGTCGAAGTAGATATCGAACCCCTTCGGGCGGATTTCCTTGAGGCGAGATGCGAGGTCGTCGGTGCGTCGATTGAGGCACACCTCGGCTCCGATGGATTCAACCCATCGACACTTCTCGTCGGATCCAGCGATGCCGACCACGGTCGCGCCGAGGTTCCGGGCGACTTGTACTGCGACGGAGCCGGTGGAACCGGCCGCCGCAGAGATGAGCACCGAGTCTCCTTCTCTGATCTCGCCGAGATCGGTGAGCCCGAAGTAGGCGGTTGCCGCGGCGGAACCGATCACTGCCATCTGGAAGACGGCGTCGTGCTGGGGCGGGAAGGCGTTGACGATCGGGCTATCGCCATCGGCGACGATCCAGCTGTTCCAGCCGGGAAGGCCGCCACCGCACCATGAGCCGACCGCAATGTCGGGATGGCTGCTCTCGATGACACGGCCCATACCGCCGCCCCGGACCGCCTCGCCGATCTTTACGGCGGGCAGATATCCCTCGCCCTCGTCGAGCCACGACCGAGCGGCCGCGTCCATCTGGACGTAGATCATCCGCATCAGGATCTGGCGATCGCCAAGCTCGGGCATTTCGCCTTCCACGAGCTCAACGTCATCGTGGGTAAGCATCCCGTCGGGGCGTTGGCGAAGCACCACCTGTCGATTGATCCGCTGGAGCGGGTCGGGCATGTCGTCGAGTGTCAGGTCCGGCATGAACGAGATTGTCGCGCAGGCTCCGGGCGCGTGCCTGTTCTCCGGTCGCGCTTCGGCGGTCGACGTACAGTCGATGTGATGAGTGACAAGTTCGGTCTCGATGAGGCCTATGCGGTGGAGACACCGGAGGACAACAAGCGTCTGTACGCCGCTTGGGCCGCCACCTACGACGAGGACTTCCTTGTGAGCACGGGTTATATCTACGCCCGTGGCGTCGCGGCGATGTACGCGGCCGACGGGTCAGGGCCGGTGCTCGACATCGGCTGTGGCACCGGCGCGGTCGGCATCGGGCTCTCGGCGCTCAACATCGGGCCGGTGGATGGTGTCGACATCTCGGCGGAGATGGTGGATGTCGCGAGGTCAAAGCGCCTCGAGGATCAGGACGTCTATCGCGATCTGTTCGTCGGAGATCTCACGGTCGGTCTCTCAATCCCCGACGGCGGGTATGCCGGTGTCGTGAGCGCGGGTACGTTCACCCACGGCCACCTCGGCCCCGAAGTCCTGCCGGAAGTTGTGCGGGTAGGCGCGCCGGGCTGTCGCTTTGCCATCGGCGTGAACGCCGAGCACTACGAAACGCGTGGATTCGAGTCGACTCTCGAAGGGCTGGTTGCCGCCGAACGAATCACCAACCTCACCTCCGACGACGTCGCGATCTACGAGAACAACACCACCGAGCATGGGCGGGATCGTGCGTTCGTGGTGCGGTTCATCAAACCGTAGGGTCCGCTGCGTTGTGGCCCGTACGATGACCACATGAGTGACGGTGTGCCTACCCACCTCCGCGTGGCGATCTGCCAGATCAACACGATCGTTGGTGACCTCGATGGCAACGTCGCCCTTGCGCTCGAAGCGCTGGCGGAGGCCGAAGAGGCCGGTGCTGACGTCGCGGTGATGCCCGAGATGACGATCACCGGTTATCCGCCGGAGGACCTCGTACTCAAACCCGGGTTCGTGGCCGACTGTCGCGCGGCGCTCGAAAAGTTCGCGGCACAAACGGGCCGCTGTGCTGTTGTGATCGGGTTTGCGGATGGTGACGATGCGCCGGGCCGAGCGGTCCAAGACGTGGCGGGTGTCGATCACTTCAACGGCGTGTGGAACGCAGTCGCCATCTGCGCGGAGGGCCGCGTCTTCGGCACGTATCACAAGCGCCATCTCCCGAATTACGACGTCTTTGATGAGCTGCGTCACTTCCGACCCGGGGCCGAGGCGCTCGCGCTCTACGAGATCGCCGACGTCCCGGTCGGCGTGACCCTGTGCGAAGACTCCTGGATTCCCGACGGCCCGGTCGCCCAGTTGGCCCGCGGCGGCGCTCGCCTCGTGCTGAACGTGAACGGATCGCCGTTCCGCGACGGGAAGCAGCAGGTGCGCGAAGAAGTTATTGCCGAACGAGTCCGAGAGGCGGGTGTGCCCGTCGTCTACGTCAACCTCGTTGGCGGTCAGGACGAGCTCGTCTTCGACGGTGGATCGTTCGTTATCGCGGGCGACCGTGACGGCACGGCGGTCGTCGCCCGTTGCAACTCGTTTGCCGCGGGCACCGATGTCTTCGATATCGAGCTTCCGGCGGTGCAGCCAACCCTCGATCAGTATCCAATCGTGCCGGTGACCGCGGCGGCCTCTGGCCCTCGGAGTCTGATCCCCGCCCCGATGGTGCCACCGCTCGATGCGCTCGCCGAACGCTGGGAAGCACTCACGCTTGCCACCCGCGACTATGTCCGCAAGTCCGGTTTCACCAAGGTGTGTCTCGGCATCTCGGGTGGCATCGACTCCTCGCTCACCGCAGCGATCGCCGTTGATGCGCTTGGGCGCAACAACGTCCACGGCATTCTCCTGCCGTCTCGTTACTCGTCGGACCACTCGCTCGACGATGCGTATGCATTAGCCAAGAACCTCGGCATCGAGACATCGACCATCCCCATCGAGCCGGCCCACACCGCGCTGGCCGAGATGTTGTTGCCCCACGTGAGCGACGGCGTCATCGAAGTGGGCGACCTCACCGATCAGAACCTCCAAGCCCGAATTCGCGGTGTGGTGTGGATGGCGATGTCCAACGAACACGGCTGGCTCGCGCTCACGGCCGGCAACAAGTCCGAGGCCGCAGTGGGTTACTCCACGCTCTACGGCGACACCGCCGGTGCGTTTGCCGTGATCAAAGATGTCTGGAAGCTGACGGTCTACGAGTTGGGCCGTTGGCGCAACCAGGTTGCGATGATGGAGACCGGCTCGGTGGTTATCCCTGAGGGAGCTCTCACCAGGGCGCCATCGGCCGAGCTGCGGCCGGGACAGACCGATGATCAATCGCTGCCGCCTTACGAGGTGCTCGATCCGATCCTGAAGGCGTACGTCGAAGAAGACTTCACCGTTGCCGAACTCATCGCGACCGAGATTGCCGAGCCTGAGATCATCGAGCGCATTTGCCGCCTGGTCGATATTGCCGAGTTCAAGCGTCGTCAGACCCCGCTCGGTGCCCGTCTCACGAATAAGGCGTTCGGCCGGGATAGACGCATGCCCATTGTCAACCGCTACCGCGGCTAATTTCGCCACCGTCCGCAGGCATCGTGATGGCGGACCTCAAGAATCCGGGTGGGGAGGATTTGTGCACCAAGGCTTAACGGCTGTGCAGACCGCGCAAGTCGTCGGAGGATTGCATTGGGTATCAGCCCGTCTCTTCGAGGTTCTCGGGCTGTGGGCGGGCGAAGTAGATCGTCCCGACATTGCCGTCTCGTTGGCGACTTCTTCTCGTCATCTCGGCTGGCATGCGGCTGATCTCGCCGATCTCATGCCCGATTCTGTACTCCTCGAAGACGACGCAGTCTCCGCGCCCCACGATCCTGGCGTTGCCGCCGCGATTGACGCGATCCAGGCGATTCCTGATTCGATCGAGCGCCTTGCTGTCGCCCATCGAGTGCTCTTGCCTCGGATCGCCGCACGCTGCGTCGCCGTAGATCGGGCGAGCGGGCCCCACAGTGACGCCGCACTTTCGCGAGTTATTGCCTTCCTTCTGGCCGATCTCCGCCGAGACCGTGACGACGGTGAAGCGCTTCTCGGCCGTCTGCTGAGCGACATCGATGCGGTCGAGGGGGCGAACGGACGTGTTCTGGAGGCGGAATCCCGTCTGGTCGCGGTTGGCGGCCTTCTCCCTACCCGTATCGAAGATTGAGCGCGGCTATGGGTCCTTCGGCCCAACTCTCCGAATGTCAGCCCCCAGTTCCTCATGATTGGTGTGGAATGCGCCGACCACTGGGAGGCACAGCCTGCTTCGAGCGATAGACAGCTCTTTACATTACGCGGAACTGCCGGTGGTGGAATCACCATCGCTCGGTATCGTGCAAACAGCTAGCCGGTAGCGACGAGAGGGCAACTCTGTGGCGAAGGAACGTGTCGAACGGGACGAGGAAGACCTGGTTCGGCTGTACCTCACCGATATCGGGCAATACCCCCTTCTAACGAAGGAGGACGAAGTCCGTCTTGCGCAGGAGATCGAGGGCGGCACTGAAGCCCGCACCGAGATGGAGACCACCGATGGTGATCTCACTCCCGCAAAGAAGCGAGAGCTCCGCCGTGCCATCCAAAAGGGTGAAGCTGCTGAGCGTACTTTCGTGCAGTCGAACCTGCGTCTCGTAGTCTCGATCGCGAAGAAGTACCAGGCGTCTGGCCTGCCGCTGCTCGACCTGATTCAAGAGGGCAACCTCGGCCTCATGCATGCCGTCGAAAAGTTTGACTGGCGTAAGGGTTTCAAGTTCTCGACGTATGCCACATGGTGGATTCGCCAGGCGATCACCCGTGGTATTGCCAACACTGGCCGCACGATCCGCCTCCCAGTGCACGCGGGCGACACACTCGCTCGCCTACAAAAGGCCCGTGCCCGCCTCGAACTCAAGTACGGCCGTCCCGCCACGCTCTCCGAGCTGGCCATCGAAGTAGAGATGCCCGAAGAGAAGGTCACCGAAGCCCTGCGCTTCGCGGCCGAACCGCTGTCTCTCTCCGAGCCGCTTCGTGAAGACGGCGACGCCGAACTCGGCGACGTGGTCGAAGATCGTGGCGCCGACTCTCCGTTCGAAGTAGCCGCCACTTCGCTGCTGCCCGATGAAATCGCTCGTCTCCTGGCCCCGCTCGATGAGCGTGAACGCGAGATCCTGAAGCTCCGCTTCGGCCTTGATCGTGGTGAACCTCGCACCCTCGAAGAGGTCGGCGAACACTTCAATCTCACCCGCGAGCGCATTCGTCAGATCGAAGCTCGTGCAATGTCGAAGCTGCGCCACCCGTCAAGCGACACCGGCGCCCGCGACCTCCTCAGCGTCTAGGCCGTTCGCTCCGTTCGCTTCGCTCACTAACCGAGTTCGGCGCTTAGCGGACAGGGGCGGAGGGCCCATGGCCGCGTTTGGCGCCTGATGGCGGAGGTGGACGGGAATCGAACCCGCCGGACAGGGATCACCCATCCCACCCGCTTTGAAGGCGGGGGAGCCCACCAGGCGCTCGAACACCTCCGCTCGTGACGTTATCGGGGCCGCGGAGACATGCTCTGGTCGGGTGGCTACGGTGCGGACATGTCGAAGAACCGTCTTGTCCTCATCGCTGTTCTAGTCGTCTTGCTGGGTGTGCTCGCCCGCAAGGTCAAGGACGTCTGACCAACACCAGAGCGAGCGCTAGAACGGCCAACGCCGTTTTGGCGCCTGCGAACGAAGACGCCACCACAGCGCCCAACCTGCCGCGAGGCCCAGCCCCAACGCACCGGCTCCGACCGTCGCCAGCTTCGGCGCGGCGATTGAACCTTCGCGCAATGGGCGCGGGTTTTCGAAGGTTCGAATTTCCCAGCCCCTCGCCTCGGCTTCCTTGAGCAGCGCCCGGTCCGGGTTGACGGCGACTGGGTGACCAACCGCTTCGAGCATCGGAAGATCGGTGATGGAGTCGGAATACGCGAACGATCGATCTAGCGCGAGGCCGTATGTGTTGCGCTCGCGTTCGATGGCTTCCACCTTGTGGATGCCGGCCGAATAGAACTCGACTTCGCCGGTGTAGCGGCCGTCGGCATCGATGCGCGCCCGGGTGGCGATGGCATCGTCGACACCGAGGTGTCGGGCCAACGGCATCACGATCTCTTCCGGTGAGGCAGAGACGAGGTAGACCCGTCGGCCCGCGTCTCGATGCGACTCCATGAGCTCGAGGGCCTCGGCGTAAACCAGCGGATCGATCACATCGCTGAGGGCGTTGTCGACGAGGGCGGAGATCTTGTCCTTCTCCCAGCCAACCGCGATCTTCAATGCGGTCTCTCGCATCTTCTCCATGCGGCCTTCGTCGGCGCCGAGGTAGCGAAAGACGATCTGTCCCCAGAGGGCGCGGGCCACCATCCACCGGTTGAGTAGTCCCGCCTGTTGGAGGCGGGGACCAAACGCGAGCATGGCGGCTTTTGCGATGACCGTTTTGTCGAGGTCGAAGAAGGCGGCCTCGACGGGTTCGGTGATGGGCGGCGCCATCAGGTCATCCTACGGAAGAGACGGAGCGCGAACGTGGCGGCTACAGAAGCTTGGGCACGGCGGCGGCGCACCCGGAGTGTCTCCGACGATTCCGATATGACGACACCGTAGGAGCGGAGGTTGGGACTGTTACCGGGCCCGCCTATGGTCGAACCAACAACTTCCCCGTCGAGTAAAAGACTTCCCCGTCGAGCCAAAATGTTCCGGGAGTCGTTGTGTTGACCGTGTGTTTCACGCCGAAGGGCGGTGCGGGTGGTTCGGTCGTCGCCGCCGCACTGGCGTTGCAAGTAGCGGCGAGTGGTCAGCCGTGTCTACTCGTTGACCTGGCCGGTGATTTAGCGGCGGTCCTTGGCGTCGCCGAGGATGACGGCGTCGGCGATTGGATGGCGGCGGCCGATGATGTCCCGATCGACGCGCTGCGGGCGCTTGAGACGCCGGTGGTCGACAACCTTCGCTTGCTCCGGTATGGCAACGCGAAGCCCGCTGACTGGTCCGAAGACCGACGCCAGCTCGCGATCTCAGTTTTCGCGGCACGCGCCACCGCTGTGATCGTTGACGCTGGCACCGGCCCGCGCTGGTGGCCGGAACAGGTGACCACTATTGCCGTCGTGCGCTCGTGTTACCTGGGCGTTCGCCGCCTCACCGCCGCTGTGCGTCCGGCTGACCACGTCGTGGTCGTAGAGGAGGCGGGCCGCGTTCTTCGGCGGCGAGATATCGAGGAGGCGATCGGTCGGCCAGCATTGGCGATTCCGTGGGACCCGGCCGTGGCCCGAGCCGTCGACGCCGGGCTGCTGGCCCATCGTCTTCCACGGTCGCTGCGAGGTCTGCGCCCACTGCTCGATCGAGGCGTCGCATGATCGACGAGCATCTGGTCGCCCGAGTCCATCGCCGGGTGGTGAACGAAGATCGGGTTGATGAGGTCGCCGCCGTCGTGGCGCTGGAATCCCCGTTGTTGTCGTCGACCGATCGCGACCGCGCGTTGCAAGAAGTGGAAGCCCGGCTCCACGGGCTGGGTCCACTTGAACAGCTCATGGCGGATCCGACGGTCACCGAAATCATGGCCAACGGACCTGGTGTGGTCTGGGTGGAGCGAGCGGGCGCAGTCGAGCCGACCGACACCGCGCTCGATACTCGTGAGCTGATGGCGGTGATCGAGCGAGCGCTGTCGGGAGTCGGTCGTCGCATCGATCCACTTCGTCCGTGGGTAGACGCTCGGCTGCCCGATGGGAGTCGGGTCAATGTTGTCGCCCCGCCCATCGCCGTCGACGGCCCCTATCTCACGATCCGCCGGTTCGGCTTGGTCAACCCTGAGCTGAGCGACTTCGTGTCGACCGTCGACGAACGGGCGCTCCGCAGCTTCGTCGAACGAGGCGACGCCGTGCTCATCAGCGGCGGAACCGGAGCGGGCAAGACCACCCTGCTGAATGCCCTGGCCGGCTGCTTGGCCCCCGAACTGCGCGTTGTCACGGTCGAAGATGCGGCCGAGTTAGCGCTTCCGTTGCCGCATGTGGTGCGAATGGAGGGCCGCCCACCTGGCATCGAAGGCGACGGGGAGGTGTCCACCCGCGACCTCGTTCGCACGGCATTGCGGATGCGACCGGATCGGCTAATCGTTGGCGAGGTCCGTGGCCCGGAGGCTTACGACCTCCTTCAGGCGATGCATACGGGGCATCGCGGCGGGATGTCCACCATCACGCCAACTCGCCGTTGGACGCGCTCGATCGGCTGAGCACGCTCGTGCTGAGCGCCGACATGGGGCTCGACCCAGTGGCCGTCGACCGTCAGATTCGTCGCGCCATCGACTGGGTGGTGCAGGTCGAACGTCTCCCGATGCTGTTGGACCGTCTGGCCCGCGAGATCCGGGGTGGCGGATCCTTGTCGCAGGCGCTGGCGGCCGTCGCGAAAGATGACGCGCTCGCAGGATCGGCGTTGCGCGAGGCAATGATCCGAGCTGAACACGGCATATCGGTGGTCGATGCCCTCGATGGATGGGCCGAGGCACTCAACCATCGAGACGCCGCCGTCGTCCGAGCCGTACTGGCAACTGGCCACACCGCCGGCGGCGGACTAGCGAGCGCGCTTACGCGGGCGGCGATCAGCTTTCGCGATCGGGCCGCCGCTGAACGCGAGGTGCGGGCGCTGTCGGCCCAGTCGCGTGCTTCGGCGATGGTCCTCACGGCGGCGCCCGGGATGTTCCTGGTGCTCTTTGGTTCGCTCAACCCGGCGGTCCTGGCGACCGCAACCGGTTTGGGGCTGGGCCGTGTCTGTCTTCTCGGTGGCGCCCTTCTTGATGTCGCCGGGTGGCGATGGATGATGGTGCTCGAACGGCGGGTGCTCCGGTGAGCGTGGGCATCGCCGTGTTGTGTATCGCTGGTGCACTCGCGCTGGTGATGCGCCCGTGGTGGGCCCGGCCGCGCGTGATTCACCCGCACCCGATTGGTGCCGCTTCGCGCCCGCTCGAGATGGTGGCGGCCGGGCCGTTGTGGGGCGGACTCGTGGTCGTCGGCTGGTTGCTCCACCCGCTGGTCTCGCTCCTCATCTTGGTCGGCCCCAGTGTTCGCCAGCGAGCGGAAGTGCGCCGGGCCTCTGGGTCCAGCGTTCGAGAGATCGTGAGCGCACTCCCCGAAGCCATCGACCTGATTGGGCTCGGAGTGGTAGCTGGCCTCGGACCGCGACAGGCACTGCTGACAAGTCATCGTTGGCTCCCTCACCCATTCGCCGAGGTGTTCGGTGAAGCATTGAGACGGGCCGATGCGGGCGAATCACTCTCCGATGCCCTCGATGTTGTAGCGCCGAGGCTCGGACGTGAGGCACAGCCTCTGTGTGTCGTGCGGAGCGGCGCCGAACTCGCGGGAGGTGGCCTCGCGGCCGGTCTCCTTCGGCTCGGTGATGATGCCCGTCGGCACCGACGCAGCGCGGCTGCGGCTCGAGCGCAGCGGCTCCCCGTCCAGATGCTGGCGCCGCTGGTGCTATGCGTCTTGCCTGCATTCGGTCTGGTTGCCGTTGTCCCTTTGCTCCTGACCGGCCTCGCCGACTTCGGCCTATGAACGTTCTCCCCCCGTCGCTTCCCCGCGTGATCAAAGCGAAAGAAGTGAATCCATGAATCAAACAACAATGCTGCGCATGTGGGTGGCGGCGGAGTCTGCGATGCGGACATCGCCTCGCCTGCGGAATGACCGCGGTCAAGCCACTGCCGAATACGCCCTGGTCGTGCTCGGCGCGGCGGCGGTCGCAATGCTGCTCATTGCCTGGGCGACCAGCACCGGAAAGGTGTCGACCCTGCTGAACAAGGTGGTCGACTCCGTCGAGGATCGCATCTAGTGATCCGCTCCGCCCGTGGTCAATCGACCGTCGAGTTCGCCCTCGTTCTTCCGCTTCTCGTGCTCGTCGCGTTGGCGGTCGTCCAGGTTGCGGCGGTCGTTGATGATCGCGTGCAGCTCACCCACGCGGCGCGGGTTGGCGCCCGCGCTGCGTCGGTGGGGGCGACCGATTCTCAGGTCCGAGCCGATGTCGTGGCCGCCACAAGTCTTGACGCCTCGCGGCTCGAGGTGCAGATCTCGCGGACGGGTGGAGCCGTCACGGTGACGGTTCGGTATCGCGCTGCCACCGGCACGCCGGTGGTCGGGGTAGTGCTCGCCGACGTGGAATTGGTTTCAACAGCTCGTATGCCTCGCGAGCCGCCGTGAGTGAGGTGCGGTGGCCCGGCGCCGAGCGACTTACAGACATAGGCCGAAAGGCCCAATCTGGATCCGATTCCGTGTGTTATCCGCCGAGAATTGCGCGGAGGAGACGTGAGGCGCCGTCTTTGTCGAGCGGTTCGTTGCCATTGCCACACTTGGGCGAGTGGACACATGACGGGCATCCGTCGACACAGCCGCAGGCATCGATGGCATCAGCCGTGGCAACGAGGTGGCGAGCGCCGGCTTCCCATCCCAACTCGGCAATACCCGCGCCGCCGGGGTAGGCGTCGTAAACGAAAATCGTGGGGTGGCCGGTGTCACCATGGTGGGCGGTGGACACTCCGCCGACGTCCCAGCGATCGCAGATGGTGAACAGGGGGAGCAGGCCGATTGCCGCGTGCTCCGCCGCGTGCAGAGTGCCCGCGATGTCGTCACTCGCCGCGGCGACGATGCTCGAGCCGACGGTGTACCAAAACGCCCGGGTGACAAGTCGCTGCTCGGGGAGGTCGAGGGTTTCGTTGGTGAGGATCTTTCGGGACCGGGCGTCGCGCAGCTGGTAGCCGGTGACCCGAGTGATCACTTCGACCGAACCGAGATGAAGGGTGGCCGCGCCAACCGAGCGGGTTTCGTCGACCTCAAGCACGCGGATGTCGGTATTGCTGCGGGCCTGGGTGTAATCCTTGCCGTCGGCCTCAACGACGTGGGCCTCTCGATCTTTGAGGTCGAGACGGACAACCTCGTAGGCGCGCCCTCGGTGGAGGTAGATCGCGCCGGTGTGCACCGACGAGTAGGCCCGGCTCTCATCGACGGTGCCGATCAGCCTTTGGGTGTCGTGATCCACGATTCGAATTTCGCCGGACGATCCGGACCGGAGGCTGATGCCCCGCGACGGGTAGCCGGTGCCGCACCAGTGGGCGAACGGTTCTTCGGTGCCGTTGCGCCCGCGTCGGCGGAGACGCAAGTCGTCATTTCGTACAAGATCTCGCACCGCGTTGTGGAGCTCTTCATCGCTCCACCAGCGGAGGTCGTCGTAGCTAATCGGCAATTCGTAGGCGGCGCACGCGAGGTGCGGATTGAGGACGAAGGGGTTGTCGGTGTTGACCACGGACGGTTCGGGTGGGCGCGAGAACACCTCTTCGGGGTGGGCCATCAGGTAGCGGTCGAGCTGGTCGTCGCCCCCCACCATCACGGTGACGGAAGCACTCCCGCGACGCCCGACGCGACCCGCTTGCTGCCACATCGACGCGATCGTGCCCGGAAATCCGTTCATCACACAAGCGTCGAGGCCGCCGATATCAACGCCGAGTTCGAGGGCGGAGGTGGACACCACGCCGCGTAGGTTGCCGCTGAAGAGCTGGTGTTCGATTGCCCGGCGTTCCGCGGCGAGGTAGCCGCCTCGATAGGGCATGACCGACTCGCGGAGCGCCGCGGGCAATCGCCGGTTCACATCGGCTGCCACCAGCTCGGTGCCCTTTCGGGATCGGCAGAAGGTAATCGTGCGATGGCCGGAAGCGACCAGGGCGGCAGTGACCGACGCGCATTCGGAGTTGGCCGATGAGCGAGTACCACTCTCCTGGTCGATCACCGGTGGATCGAGCAGGGCGAACCGTCGCGGCCCGGCGGGCGAACCGTCGTTGGTGATCGCGGTGACGGGCGCAGCACACAACGCCGATGCCAGTCGGGCGGGGTCGCCAATGGTGGCCGAGCAGAAGATGAAGGTGGGGTCGGCGCCATAGTGATGACAGATGCGACGGAGGCGCCGCAGAATGTGAGCGACGTGGGTGCCGAAGACACCGCGCAAGACATGGAGCTCGTCGATCACGACATATCGGAGTCGCATGAGTAGGGCATCCCATTTGGCGTGCCGGGGGAGCAGGCCGCCGTGCAACATCTCGGGATTGGTGAGCACCACGTTGGCGTTGTTGCGAATCCACGCTTTCTCTTCGGCGCTGGCGTCGCCGTCGTAGGCCCCGGCGACAAGCGCGGGGAAGTCGAGCGCGGTGAGTGCTCGTAGCTGGTCGTGGGCGAGTGCCTTGGTGGGGTAGAGGATCAGCGCGGTGCCGGGTTTGATGGGATCGATCACGGCCTCGGCGATCGGCAGCTGGAAGCAACGACTCTTTCCTGAGGCGGTGCCAGTCGCAACAACCACGTTCTCACCAACGCGGGCGCGATCAATCGCTTCGACTTGGTGGGTCCAAAGGGGAAGGTCGGTGACTCGATGCTGGAGCGCGTCGGGCAGGGGTCGAGCGAGCGCACCAAAACGCTCGACGCGTTCATCGAGATGTTCGACATGCACGAGTCGGCCGTCGTCGGCGAGCTCTTGCAGCAACTCCTCGAAGGCCGGCGTGTGGGAGAGCGCCGGCGGTGCAAGACGGAGGTTTGGCGCGTCGACGATCGCGGGATCGGCCAGCCCGGAAGCCGACAGCGACTCGAGCGGCGTCGGCTCTGAAGCGAGCGCCATTTGACGATGTTACGAGAAGGGTGTGACCAAATCACATGGATGTGGTCCGCAGGCGGTTCCGCATGGTGGCGTTGGCGTATTACCGTCTCTCATCGTGCAGATTGTTACGCACTCACACCAAGAAGGGCCGTGGACTGTTGTCACTGTCGCGGGCGAACTTGATGTGATGGGTGGGCCAGACCTTCGCCAAGCGATCATGGCCGAGGTTCGGGTGGGAAATCATCAGCTCGTGCTTGATCTTTCTGGCGTCGATTTCATCGACTCGTTTGGTCTGGGTGTGGTGATTGGCGCGCTGAAGCGTGTCCGTATCCTTGATGGCGACCTGCGACTCGTCGTAGCCGAGCCACGCGTGCGTCGCGTGTTTGAAGTTTGTGACTTGGATCGCGTCTTTGACTTTCACGTGTCGGTCGAAGCGGCCGTCGAGAATGGGGCGGTTCGCCGATGAGTGATGGCCACCCGGGCGACGAGATGGCAGTGGCCGATTTTCGGCCGGGGGAGATCGTCCTTGAGATTCCGGCGCGAACCGAATACGTCTCGCTGGTGCGGGTTGTCGTTGCGGCCGCCGCTGAAATCGAACCCGACATGGACTCGGCACGGATCGACGACCTCCGTGTCGCGGTGTCGGAAGCCACGACGAACGCCATTGTGGCTCACGACCTTCATGGCGTGAGCGACCGCATCCGCATCCATTGCAATCTCGCTGATGACGAAATCGCAGTGGTCGTTCACGACCAGGGAATGGGGTTTGAGCCCGACGAGGTTCCGATCCTTCCGGAGCCCGATTCGCCCGAGCGATTGCTTCACGAATCCGGGCTGGGTGTTCACCTGATGCAGATGTTGGCGGACGAGTCAGAGATCTCTGCCACCGATGACGGCACCGACGTTCGCCTGGTTGTCTATTCGTCGAAGCGTCGCCGTAGAGATTCAGACGGATAACGTTTCCCTCCGTCTATGGCCCGCGATGATCTTCCGTTCTCTCCTTACACCTGGATTGGTAGCGATCGACGCTTGGCGCGCGCGGTCGGACGACCAGTCCGGAACTTTCTGCGGATCGAAGCAGCGGGCGGCATTTTGCTCGTCGTCGCCACGATCGTTGCGCTCGTTTGGGCGAACTCCCCGTGGAGCGCTTCCTACAACGACATTCTCGACACCCACATCACGATCGCCGTAGGCGACATCATTCATCTCGATGAGTCCGTGCTCCATTGGATCAACGATGCGCTGATGGCCATCTTCTTCTTCGTGGTTGGTCTCGAGATCAAACGCGAACTGGTCGTCGGTGAACTGCGCGATCCCCGCGCTGCCGCCCTCCCGGCCATAGCGGCAATCGGCGGCATGGTCGTGCCCGCTGGTATATACATTCTCTTCAACTCGAGCGGCCCGGAGTTCGACGGCTGGGGTATCCCCATGGCCACCGACATCGCCTTCGCTCTTGGTGTTGTCTCACTCCTCGGCAATCGTGTGCCGAGCGCCATGAAGGTGTTCTTGCTCACACTTGCGATCGTCGATGACATCGGCGCAATCGCGGTAATTGCAATCTTCTATACCGACGACTTCTCGTCGGGCTGGTTCCTGCTTGCGATGTTGGCCATCGGTGTGGTGCTGCTGATGCGCATCGCGAAGATCTGGTGGATCCCGGCCTATGTGGTCGTGGGCTTCTTCGTTTGGTTTGCCGTCTTCGAGTCCGGTATCCACGCCACGATCGCGGGTGTCATCCTCGGTCTTCTCACTCCGGCTGTGCCGCTGAAGCCGGAGTCAGAAGAGCAAGATGTCGACGATGTGATCCGTCGAGTGGTGCGCGGCGACGCCAGTGCCCCGGTGGTGCGGCGGGCCAACTTCGAACTGAAGGAGCACGTCTCGGTCGTCGAGCGACTCGAAGATGTGCTGCACCCCTTCTCGAGTTATTTCATCATTCCGGTGTTTGCGCTCGCCAACGCAGGTGTGGCCCTCTCGGGCGACACGCTCAGCGACGCGGTCACCAGTCCTATCACCCTCGGTGTGGCCGCCGGCTTGGTGGTCGGCAAGATTCTCGGTGTCTCGCTCGCCACCTTCATCGCGGTGCGGAGTGGGATTGCAGAACTCCCGCGGGCCGCCACCTGGACCCACGTATTTGGCCTCTCGGCGATCGCTGGTATCGGCTTTACCGTGTCGCTCTTCATCACCGGCCTTGCTTTCGATGATCCCTTCGCTGACCGGGCCCGGATTGGCATCCTGGCAGCTTCGGCAATCGCTGCGGTGATCGGTTCCTTGATCCTCCTTCAGGCGAAAGAGGTCGTGGAAATTGAGATCGACGACCCGGTCCCCACCGGCGTCTGAAAACCATTTATCCGACGTTGTGGGCGATTCTGCCGTGCAACAAATTTGCGCATTGTTTGTCGGAAACAGTTGACAAGCGCCTCAGAGAACGATTTGGTTCCCCACCGTGCCCAATGCCCTCGTTATCGTCGAATCCCCGGCGAAAGCCAAGAAAATTGCCGAGTATCTCGGCGACGGATACACCGTGGAGTCGTCCATCGGCCATGTCCGTGACCTCCCGCGCAATGCGGCCGATGTGCCGAAGGCATATAAGGCGGAGAAGTGGGCCCGGACGGGTATTGACGTCGACAATGGCTTCAAGCCGCTCTACGTAGAGAACAGTGACAAGAAGGACCACATCCGGCTCCTGAAGTCGCTCTTGAAGGAAGCCGACGAGCTGTACCTCGCAACGGATGAGGATCGCGAGGGCGAGGCGATTGCTTGGCATCTCATTGAGGTTCTGAACCCGCAGGTACCGGTCAAACGCATGGTGTTCCACGAGATCACCAAGAAGGCGATTCAGGCCGCGATCGACAAACCTCGCGAGCTCGACCGCAAGATGGTCGACGCGCAGGAGGCCCGTCGAATTCTCGACCGGCTCTACGGCTACGAAGTGTCGCCGGTGCTGTGGAAGAAGGTCATGCCGCAGCTGTCGGCGGGCCGTGTCCAAAGTGTTGGCACTCGGCTTGTGGTCGAACGAGAACGCGAACGTATGGCGTTTCTCTCCGCTGGTTATTGGGATGTGAAGGGCCAATTCGCGGCCGCCGACGGTGACAGCCGAGAGTTCGGTGCGGCGCTAGCCCAGATCGACGGAGCTCGTTTGGCGAGCGGTCGCGATTTCGGTGACGACGGTCAACTCTCCCGCGACGATGTTGTGGTGCTCGACGAGGCCGGGGCCACTTCTCTGGTCGCCGATCTTGAGGGTGTGCCGTATGAGGTGCGGTCACGCGGGTCGAAGCCCTACCGCCGTCGCCCGGCCGCTCCGTTCATCACCTCCACCTTCCAGCAGGAAGCGGGCAACAAGCTTGGCCTTTCCTCGGCGATGGCGATGCGAGCGGCGCAAGGTCTCTACGAAAAGGGCTACATCACCTACATGCGTACCGACAGCACCACGCTGTCCGACACCGCGCTGCAGGCCGCCCGTTCGATGATCTCGGAGCGTTATGGCAAGGACTTCCTGCCCGATGCGCCTCGCCTCTACACGAAGAAGTCGAAGAACGCGCAGGAGGCTCACGAGGCCATCCGCCCCGCCGGCGATGCGTTTATGCTGCCCGATACTGTGGCCAGCGAAGTGCCGATCTCGGAAGCTCGTGTGTATGAGCTGATCTGGAAGCGCACGGTTGCCTCGCAGATGACCGATTGCACGGGCGAAACCGTGCAGCTGCGGTTGGGCGCCACCAGTTCCGGCGGCAAGGACGTGGAGTTCAACGCCACGGGCACGGTCATTCAGCATCGCGGTTTCCGCGAGGTTTATGAAGAGACCGTTGAGAAGGAGCGCGGCGCCGAAGACACCAACGCCGACGACGAGCGCCGCTTGCCGCCGCTCGAAAAGGGCGACGCAGCTATCGCGGCCGCCCCATTGGTCTTCGAGGGCCACGAAACGCAGCCGCCATCGCGCTTTACCGAGGCCTCGCTCGTGAAGCGTTTGGAAGACATTGGTGTTGGGCGCCCGTCTACCTACGCATCGATCATCGGAACGATTCAGGACCGCGGCTATGTCTGGAAGAAGGGTTCCGCCCTCGTTCCGTCGTGGACGGCCTTCTCCGTCACCAACGTGATGGAAGGTCACTTCCCGAACCTCGTCGACTACGCGTTTACCGCGAAGATGGAAGACGACCTCGACAAGATCGCATCCGGCACCGAAGAGGCCGAGCCGTGGCTCACCCGCTTCTACTTCGGTGAGGGCGGCCCACACGGTGAACCGGGTCTGAAAGAGAAGGTTTCGAGCCGTCTCCCCGAGATCGATGCGCGCCTCGTCAACACCATTCCGCTCGGCATGTCCGAAGACGGCAAGCCGGTAGTTGTTCGAGTCGGCAAGTTTGGTCCCTACGTCCAGAAGGGCGACAGCGAGGTCAAAGAAGAGAACTCCACGGCCTCGATCCCCGACGACGTGCCGCCTGATGAACTCACGCTCGGCAAGGCGATGGAGTTCCTCGAGATGCCCCGCGAAGGGCGCGTTCTTGGGCAGGATCCGGAAACGGGGATGGACATCTTCGCGAAGGCCGGACGGTTCGGTCCCTATGTGCAGGTCGGCACCTTCGAGGAGTTCGACGGCACCGACGAGAAGCCAAGGTCGGCGTCGCTCTTCGCGACAATGTTGCTCGAAGAGGTCACGCTCCCGGAAGCGCTTGAGCTCCTGTCGCTCCCGCGCACCGTGGGCGCCGACCCGGCCGACGGTGAAGTGATCACCGTGCAGAACGGTCGCTACGGGCCGTATGTGAAGAAGGGCAAGGACAGTCGCAGCCTCGAGAAGGAAGAGCAACTGCTCACCATCGCGCTCGACGAGTGTCTCGCCATCCTGGCGCAGCCCAAGCGCGGCCGCGGTCAGGTCGCCAAGCCGCCGCTTCGCGAGATGGGCCCCGACCCCGAGTCGGGTCAGGAAATGATCGTGAAGGACGGGCGCTTCGGCCCCTACGTCACCGACGGCGAATACAACGCGTCGCTGCGCAAGGGCGACACCGTCGAGGAACTCACCGTCGACCGCGCCGCCGAGTTGCTCGCCGATCGTCGCGCCAAGGGCCCGGCGAAGAAGGCCAAGAAGAAG
>Ga0114997_10000526_pt1 | contig 31345 bp, 17 predicted proteins | sample ArcticOcean_MG_C_2_FD_87045 | JGI IMG/M metagenome (GOLD analysis project Ga0114997, IMG submission 87045) | Marine microbial communities from western Arctic Ocean - ArcticOcean_MG_CB4_136 | ecosystem: Environmental > Aquatic > Marine > Oceanic | place: Arctic Ocean: Canada Basin | collected... | reverse complement strand
ATCACCTGTAGAATCAAATTTAAACATATTCCCAAACCAATCCTTGACAGTTTTCACTACTCCTTTTATGGTTTTAACAATAAAGCTATCATCTTCTTTTACTGGTTCTTGACTCCATGAGAATAGACCCATTATCCATTTTTTAGCAGACTCAAACACTCCCATAATTGTACCAGAGAAGGAAAAGGTTTCTGTAGCTTCTGCTGCTTCATCCCATCCAAATAATCTTAGTACCCATGCTATAGCCATCTTGAGAGGAGCAATAACAAAGTCTCCTATTGTAAGATATCCTTTGGCTATAGTTGCTAGGGCATTGGTGAGTGCTGTAACAGGGTCAGAAAATAGAGATGTGATCCATGCCATCGCTGAATCGAACACGCCCATAACCGTTCCACTAAAAGAAAACTTTTCAGTTGCAGCTGCAGCATCATCCCATCCAAACAATTCCATTATCCACACGAAAGGTTTTTTAAGCATATCAACAATAAAATCACCTATTGAAAGCATGGCTCCAAAGTAATTTTTTAATAAATTTGTTAATGCTGCAACTGGATTGTTGAATAAGAGATTGAACCAAGAATAGATATCATCTAAGAATTCATTGAACATTTTAGAGAACGAAAAACTATCAAGTGCCTTTTCAATTTCAGTAAATCCGAAAAATCCAGCAATCCAAGATATTCCACTTTTGATTAGATCTAAGAGTTGGAATATTGCACCATCAACGAAACCACCTATAGCACCAATAATACCATTAACAAGTGAAGCCATAATACCATCACTTTTTGATACAGCATCTTTTGCTTCAAAAAATCCATCAATGATACCCATAATTATAGCGAGTGGTGCAGCGATAGCTTTTCCAACTGCTGCAAAGGCTCTGAATACTCTTCCCATTATTCCACCCTTCATCAGAAAGCTTAAAGACTTTAAAATTCCTTTTCCTGGCACTCCCCCTCCAAGTAATTTACTTATCGGTTTGAATGCGTCGCCAAGGGTCTTTCCTATTTTTCCAAGAGGTCTGAATACATCTCCTATACCCTTAAACATTTTTCCAATAGTTCCACCACCTTTACCTTTTGGAAATAGGCCTTTGACTCCATCAATAGCTTTACTAATTTCTTTAAATTTATCTGTGCTTTTAAGAAAATCTGTTATCTTAGTAATAAATGTAAATTTTGGCATCTTAAATTTGTCAAAAATTCCTGTGATCTTTTTAAAAAGTTTACCTTCCTTTGTAAATGCTTTGAAAACATCATCAAGGAAATTTATTTTGGGCATTTTAAAGTTATCAATAATCTTCATGACTTTTTTAGCAATCTTTCCTTCTTTAGTAAATTGCTTAAAGAAATCATCTAACCATTTCGGGGCCTTGAATTTTTTGAATATATCATCTAACCATTTTGGAGCGAGTTTTCCTGCTAACTTGAATAGATGTTTATAGAAATTAATAAATCCTGCGGTCAGTCCAACAACGAGTCCAGCAGCAGCTGCAGTTAGTCCTGCTATAAGACCAAGCAGACCAAAAGATTCCTTTTCTTTATCTGGTTTACGAGGTGCAGTATTATCTCTAATATCCAGCTGGACTTGTGCACTCTCCGCAGCTGCCTTTGCAGATTCAGCAGCTGCCTCCGCTGCTTTAGCTGTAGTAGTTGCATCCGTGGCACCACTAGCTGACACAGCGCTCTTAACGTCATCAAGTTTTTTTATTACATCTTTTAAAGTGGCTTCAGCCATATATTACCCTTATCTTTTGTTTAGGTTTTCTATTCTTTCATTCTCTTCTTTAATCCAATCAGAAAGCATATCAGAATATATTATTCTTTCAAAAGGTATCATATTCTCTATTTCCGTAAGACTCCATTTATGGTGCTGAATCATAGCGAAATTCGTAACATAATGATTCGCTAAGGAATCATGACTCAGACCTATGAGAAAAAATCTCCCATCCCCTCAAGAACTCTCTTGTTCTCTTTTCCACAAACCTTACATTTTGCTGTTATTTCATGTTTCAATTTAGGCATGGTATCAAAGAATTTTTGAACTTCTTTAAAATTCTGAGAAGATAGACTATTTAAAAAATCATCTGCTTCTGCTTTAGTATAGTCAGACAATTTATGCATTTCTTTTCCATCTACAATATATTCTATACATTGTCCAATGAGCTCAAAAGTTTTATCTACCATCTCAGTACCTTCAACTCCTGTCATTGAAGCAGCAGAGTCCATATCTGGATACCTCATTTTCAATTTTATGGTATCTGTTAAATCTATAAGATCTTTATGATTTTTATCTTGTTGAACTTTAATATCATCTATATTAAGTTCTATGTTAAATAGACACTGCAGTTTACCATCTTTACATAGTTCTTCTGGTAATGAATAATTAATCGGTATTTTATCTCCTACTGATCTAGCTCTTAATTGTAGAAAAATAAATTCAAGATCAAATGGTGGTAGAGTATCAACTTTCAAATCCTTATCTACACAATTATTAACTATGTCTTTTAGACCTCTAACCATGTCTTTAGCCTCCCCACTTTGTAAGGCCATCATCAAAATCTTTTCCTCTTTAACAAGGAATGGTCTAAAGGTGATCTTCTCTCCCGATGATGGAAGAGTAAGTTCATGTTTCATTACTGTAATTATCGGCAAAGCCATAATATTCTCCTTTTCAAATCAGTTATTATTTATCGTTCATGGGGATTCGGTGTTCTTGCTGGAGCACCAACCACCGGCCAAGAACTTTCTTCCCACTTTTTATATTGGAAAGTTACTGGTAATTTAGCTATATCTGCACCTCCAGAATGAGTTAGTGCGACCTCAGCTACAATGCTGGGCCAAGCCCTTATAAGTTTAACAGCATAATCTGCAGTAGCACTAGATTCGCCTGGATTACCTATATTCTTTCCAAACATTGCAACATTAATATCACAAGTATAATTTTCGTAGTAACCAAGATCTCCTGAAACTGGATCTACTATTAAATTTAACCACCTATCAAACATTTTCTTAGCACTCATATCTTTTGTAAGATAAAAGGTCATTGAAATTTCTCCATACGCATGTTTGTACGGCATTTGATATGAAGTTCCATATATCAATTTTTCACTAGCCTGAATAGACCTAGTTGGTAATGAAGTATTTTCACAAGTCATACTTAATAACTTAGATGGAACATAACCAAGCCGCGTTGGAGTGTTCAAAAAAGATACCAAGTATTTACCTGTAAACGCAAATCCCCCCCTGTTCGCGACTTGAGATTTTAAACTATTAGTGTCAAACATTAGTAATACCTTTTGCTATCTTTCCAAACTGTGTCTTTACTTTCTTTCTGGAATCTCTCTACTGGTAGAAAGATTGCTATTTCCCACTCATCCGCATCTATACGAACTGTTGCAGACCTCACTTGAGAGCCTAGATACCTTTTTACACAAGGAATTGCTCTACCATATTGTTTCAATAAATCATAATCTAAATTTAATCTTGTAGTTTCATCAAATTTATTGTTATTAGTATTTGATTTAAGTTCATCCATCAATACAGCTCTATGTCTTGGAGGAATATAATGTAAATTCAATCCAAAGAAACCACCTTTAGTTTTCTCAAATGGAAACACTAAAGGATACATATCCCAATAAGGTAATTTTCCAGCAAACTTTGGGTCATACTTATAGAAAAACATATTTCCAAGCATGATGTTACTATCGGGTTGTTTTTGCAGAAGTCCTTTAGGTGTGACTACTCTCATACGAGCACTCGCACCAGCCTGTTTAGCCTTCTCTTTAAACCAATCCCCTGCTGCTCTAGCTTTCGCTCCAGCGGTACTTGTACCTATTGCACTCTTTAATTTATCTAAATAACTTTGTTCTTCTTCAGCCATATCAATATTTAGTCAAATTGTCTTCAGTTAATATTGTCCATTTCCAGTTTCTATCATCACAATAGGATTTAGCAGCTTTCCATTTAGCTTCATTTCTTCCCCACGTTTTTACTTCTCGTATGAATCTTCTTCTTTTTCTACCATCTTTGGGTGGAGCACCTCTTGGTGGAGAACATTGACTTTTTGGTTTTATTTCTATAAGACTTTCTTCAATAGTTCCGTTTGCTTTTTGGACTTTAATCCAAAAGTCAGGAAAGTAACGATGTCTCTTTCCATCAATGGGTGAACGATAAGGAATAACTATTTCTTCACTAGACCATCTTAGTATATCTGGATTCTTATCTAGATAGCCCATGAACTTCAATTCCCATGAAGAACGATAGGTTATGGCAGTGTAATCACCTTTATATTTTGATATGTTTCTGGGCTTAAACTTTCCTCTATAACTCATATAAATATCTATATAACTAAAAATCTCTTGGAGAACAAATTATGTCTATAGCCCCCAATCCCTCAAATGCCACTGGGCCATCGAATTTAAAATTTCCTTTAAATATTGGTACTGCTTCGGCGTCGGAATATAAACACCGAATTACATTTACGGCTCAAAAGTATAACCCTAGTAATGGTAAGACTGCTCCAAATGGGACAGTAACTTTATATATGCCAGCTGAAGCTCTAAAAACTACTTATGGTCAAACTTATGGAGATGTAGAATTAGGAGCTATGGGAAATTTGGTTAGTGGAATGGATTCTGGAAAAGCACAAGATTTAGCTAGACAAATGGGTAGTGGTAGTGATGCATCTGTACTTCGTATGAGGAAAACAATGGAAAGCGCTTTAGGGGGTGATGCAGGTGGAAGAGTGGCAGCCGCACTAAAAGAATCTACAGCAAAAGCGACAAGAGATTCAGTATCGGGAATGTTTGGTGGAGCTCTGGGTGGAGCAACTTCTGCATTACAAAATGTATTGGGACAAGTTAGGAATCCACATAAGGCTGTAGTATATCAAGGCCCTGGCGGATTTAGGAATTTTGGTTATACTTTTACAATGATGCCTGAAAATGAAGCAGAAGCTGATATGATTGCAGAGATAGTATACTTTTTTAAGTTTCATATGCATCCAGGCATCAATGGAGTAACACCAGATGGAAGTCAAACAACTTCTGGTGGTGCAGCCTCAACTGGTTCTTCTTCTTTTACATATCCCGATGAATGGAAAATAGAATTACGAGCAAATGGAAAGGGGGTAAAGAAACCATCTGCATCAGGTAAAAAACCAGCTTTATTTCTAATAGGTAAATGTTTCCTTGAAAATTTAGACACAGATTTTACAACTTCAAGTGCACCTGCATTTTTTCGGGGTTCTGGTGATGGTGTTCCTGTGACTACAACTTTAGCATTAAAGTTTAAAGAAACTACTCTCGTAACAAGAAACGATATAGCAAAAGGATACTAATGTCAGAATATTTTTCCAATTTTCCAAAAATATTGTATGATATTCATGGAACTAATTCTACATCTCCCAATTATACTGTTGGAACTAATTTATTAATTAGACAAAAGTTGAAAGATGCTGTAAAGAAAGATATTTCAATATATTATCCTTATGTTGTTCCAGATAATATTACACGAGCAGATACTTTGTCATATCAAGTATATGGCGATACTAAATTTACTTGGACAATATTTTTGGTGAATAATATTCTTGATCCTGTTTGGGAATGGCCTTTGACCACCGCACTTTTCCGTAAGTTTCTAGATAACAAATATGGTTCAGTTGCAATTGCAAAAACGACTATACATCATTATGAATATATTTGGTCTGGAAGAGTAGAGGTCACAGGAACTTCAGACCCCATACTAGAACAATTTGTAGAAGTTGATTATGCTACATATCTTACAATTAATGAAGACTTTAAAAGAATAATCTATGCTTATGAATATGAATTAGATTTAAATGAAAGTCATAGAAAGATTCAACTAATTCAACCATTATATGCATCTCAAGTTCTTACAGAATCAAGAGGGATGTTTAGATAATGGCTGGAACTACCACAAAAGCAGCTGCGGGTGGAACACTTACTCCTACTGATACTGAATCTTCATTTGATCCTAGTAATTTGCCCAAAATTGGGTCTTATCAAATTGAAAAACTTAGTATTTTATCTCCCCTTAGAAGATCTGAAAGACCTGCTGATGTAATATCTTTGGATAATCCTAATACCACTTCATGGACAGAATTAAATTTTTTTGAAAATATAGATAGGCCAGGTGTTCAGGGTATGGTTACTATTGCGGATGCTATAGGATTTATTGAAGGTACACCAATTTTGGGCGAAGAGATTTTAGAAGTACAATTTTCAACTGCAGGAGTAACACCTGCTCCAATTCCTGCAGCTGGTTCAACTACTCCATCACCAAATAGTGAAAAAATTATAACCAATAGATTTAGGATATATAAAGCTGACCCGCCGGTACAAATTTCAGACAATCTGAGAGAAGTAACTCTTCATTTCGTTTCGGACTTAGCAGTTAAAAATATACAGACTCAAGTTCAAAAATCATTTAAAGGTAATATTAATACTCCACTTACGATTGCTGATATTGCTAGAAAAATTTATTGTGAGAGTTTTGTATCTTTTAGTAAAGCAAATATAGATGGTAATCCAACCAGTAAAGAATTTCTTATAGAACCAACTGCAGGGTTGTATTCTGTTCATATTCCAAATTGGACTCCATTCAAAGCAATAAAATTTCTTACTGAACGTGCACAGTCTTCTAATATCAATTCTAATGGCGCCAATTTTGTATTTTATGAAACTCTAAAGGGATATAGATTTATTTCTGTGGAAACTCTAATGCAAGGAGGATTTAAAAATTATCAACAGATAGTAGAGCCAACCGATGAAACGAAAAAAATATTTCCTGAGTTATTGAGTCATGTTGATAAATCTTCAACCAATGCATTTATTCCATATTTTGATAAACAGGCAATTCCACCAGATCCCGATAAGCCTTCACACGTTGCAACTTATGTTTATCAACCAGCAAACATTGAAGGTCAAAGTGAATATCAAAAGAGGTTCGCAGTTCAAAGCTTTGAAGTTGTAAAGTCAGTTGATACCTATTCCAGTTTAAATGGAGGAATGTATGCTAACAGAGTTATTACTCATAATTTATTGGATATGTCTATTCATTCTGCTAATTATTTTTATAAACCACAACAAGATAACATAACTGTAGAAGTTGGTGGTGTTCCTACAGATAAAAAAAATCCCAGTAAATTACCTGAAGCTGCAGAAGTTGCAACTGATAAGGCTACTACAGCTGAAGGTGGTGCATTATGTTCAGACCAGGCAGATTTTCTCAATCGGCCAGAATCTCATATTTCACTATATCCTACAAATCGGGGAGAAAAAAGTAAATTTTTCGGTGGTGCAGTAAAGGATATTATACCAACAGCAAATGGGACAATCATAGCTGGAATTGGATTAACTAATAAGACTCCAGCTGGAACTGATCCTGTCGGTATTGCTGAAGATGAAAGAAATATAGAAGAAGTTTTGGGGAAAAGAATTTCACAAAAAATTCAAAGGAACAGTATAATAATTGAATTTCAAGTACCGGGCGACTCTGCAAGAGAAGTGGGAGATCTTATATATTTTAGTTATCCAACAGAAAAGGCAGAAGTTAGAGATGAGGGATTAATGGAGGAGCATAAGTATTATAGTGGTAGATATTTGATTACTGCTATAAGACATAGAATAACTGATACTGAATATACTATGCATATAGAAGCTTCAAAAGATTCTTACCTTTCAACACCATCAACTGGGTTTGATTTACAAGTTCCAGAAATTCAAACTCCAGATGGAAAATCTGGACAAAATGTAACAGCTGGTGGTGGACTCGGAGGTGGTAATGACAGTTTTAGATAAGGAGTTATAATGAATAATTTTATGGGTAAGGGAGGATTTATTTGGTGGCAGGGAGTTGTGGAAGACCGCATTGATCCGCTGTTTCTTGGAAGATGTAGAGTTCGTATTCTTGGTTGGGATACAGAGGATAAATCACGAATGCCCACAATTGAATTGCCTTGGGCTTATCCAATACAACCGATTACTTCTGCTGCTCAAACAGGAGTTGGTATAAGTCCTACTGGTGTAGTGGAAGGTACATGGGTTGTTGGATTTTACCGTGATGGTGAAGATGCTCAAGAAAGGGTTTTCTTTGGAACTTTAGGAGGCATACCTGGCGACACTCCCCCTAACCCCAATTCTAATAAGGGATTTTATGATCCAAGAAGGTCATTGGAAGAACTTCCCCCAGCACATCCAGATGCTGAGAAAGCGGGAATACTTGGTGTTGCAGCATTATTAGATAATGATGCAAGTTCTTTATTAAGTGTACCAACTGCTCCAGTTTCAATTGAGTACTACAAAAAATCGGAACTAAAAGCTGGTCAAACAATCAAAGATTTAGAAGCTAACAACCCTAAATTTAATTATTCTGAATCACCACTATCTGTGGGATATGGTAAACTAACAGTTCCACACACTCTTACAGCAATAGTTAAAGAGTACGCAGTTCGTTCTAGATATCCAGATCAAGATTATCTTGGAGAACCTACTACTCCAAGAGCTGCAAGGGGAGCTTTTGGAGTTGCGGGAGGATTTGGATTGTATACTGGTGATGGAATTTTACAAGAAAAAGAAAAATGGAGATTGGCTTTTAATTCAAATATTAGAAGAGCTAAAGCTTCAGATGTAGAAACGTGGGAAGAACCTCCGCCAATTAGTTTATATGGTGCAAGATATCCGTATAATCATGTTCACCAATCTGAGAGTGGACATCTTTTTGAAATGGACGATACGCCAGGTGCTGAAAGACTTCATCGTTATCATAGAATGGGAACATTTGAAGAAATTGGTTCATTGGGTCAAAGAGTCACAAAGATAGCAAATCAAGATTTTAAATTTTGTATGTCTAACTATTATGAACAAGTACAGGGTGATTATTTACTTAATGTAAGTAATGATCTTGATATAGTTTCTACAGGATATTTTCATAATACTGGAACTGTTGATATGAATTCTTCTGGAGCAATTTCTATAACAGCTTCAGACCAAACAACTATCGGGGGTAAAGGTGGTGTGACTATTGATGCTGGTAGTGGCCCAATAATTATGAGAGGGTCAACATTTCACCAAGAAGTAGTTTCTGCTCAAAACACAGTCAAGACAAAAGGAAATTTTACTGCGGATACTGGTGGATCTCATAATATATTGGCTGGGTCATTAGGGTTTGCGACACTTGGCGGAGCTTCAATCTCTGCTGGTGGTTCAATGACTGTTATTAGTGATAATGTCCAAGAGTCTTGTTTGAACCTTGCAGGTCTTGTTGGAGCTCCGGCTAGGTCTTTCACAGCAGGAATGGGAAATATTAATTTTGAAACAGTATTATCTAGTCCAGCTTCAGGAGCTTTTAATTTTAATGCAGGGCCAGCCGGAGCGATAGGTGCTATTTCTATGGATTTTTTAGGAAATATTACACTTAAAGCTTTTGCAGGACTTGCTGAAATAACACTCGGTGCAAGTGGTATTGAACTTTCCTACTTGGGGGGGCTTTCTAGTATAAAACTAGATGCAGCTGGAGTTACGATAGAAGGAATAACGGTTAAATTAGCAGGAACGGCAATGGCTACAGTAGAAGGTGCAGCTACTAAAGTGACAGGCACTGGTACTTTAAACCTTGAGTCTAGTGGAATTAATACTGTAAAAGGTAGTCTAGTAATGATTAATTAGGAGTGATATGGCAATACCAAATATTATATGGGGTCAACCATTAAATTCAGGCACACCAGGCACACCAGCTACGCCGGAGTCTTCTCCAGGCGCGGGTGATGGGACTCCTGCTACTCCTGCTATTGTAATAACAGTAGCTGATAGTCATATTTTAAGAAACGACTTAGTTACTATTTCTAGAAAGGCACCAGCAACCCCAGCAGTAGCCCCATCAACTTATGTAGCGGGGAAATATTTTGCAAGATTTAATGATGTAGATTATAGCTTTACTCCTGCAGTGACAGGTTCACCGAATCCAGATGATAATTCACCTTCTATTTCTGCTTATACTTTTGTAGACAGAGGACATATAAGTTTAGAGGGGGGAGTTTGGGAATTATTACCATTTTCTTCTGGTGTATCTCCAGCTACTACAGTAACATATACTGATTTTGCTGGAACTGGTCATAGTCCATATCCAGTATCTTATAGTCAATCGGGAACTAATAGTACAGAGGCTGGAATTTTACTTTGTGGTGCGAAGGCAAATGTAGAATCTACACATGCTTATAGTATAAGTCCAATGAACATTTACTCTTCGCCAGGTACGACATATGGAACTGGAGCTAATGCATGGACAGGAACCCCCGCAAGTGGGACAACTCCAGGCACATCCAATCCTGCGACTTTAACTGGAACTATATTTACTTCTGCATTTGGAGTTTCTTCTGCACCGCAAGTCACTTATTATTATTTGACTAATGGTGGGGTTGGTAGTAGCCCTGGCGAAGAGTCTGGGCCTGGCGACACGGGCTATGCTCTGGCAGCTGTAAATCAAACATCTGAACAATATACTGTAGGAGGATCGTATCATAATGGGGGAACTTCACCAGCAGATATTCATACTGGTTCAATATTATTTGAAGTGAGATATGATACTTTGGCTACTATTGATGGTGGTAATGAGAGAAAAACAGTAGCAGGAACAGCATCTTGGGCAGCTGGTCAGGGTAGGTCAGTAACATTCACAACTAGTTCAGACCACCTTTTGGCAGATGCGAATAATAGAGTTTATATATCGGGAGCAAGTAACAATGCAATCAATGGTCTTTGGAATGTAGCAGCAGTCACAAATAGTACAGTATTTACGACAACAATTTTTGGTGCTCATTGTGGCCCAAGTGCAATAACGAGTGATGTAACTATAGAGACATATGATGGTATAGATAAGGCAGGGGGAGTACTTAAACAACTGGCCAGAGTTGGAACTATAACTTCAATTGTTGAAAGAAAAGTGGGTCATGCAGCATCAGGCTCACCAAGCTCGCCTGGATATGTAGCTGCATATCATGAAATATACCACGATTATACTGGTAGTCATGGAGTTGGTGTAAGTGGTATTGTATCAATAAATATTGATAGTACTAGTTCAGGTACTGCCAGTGATTTTGATGGTAATATAACTAGAACTAGTGGAACAGTTTTAACTGCAACATTGGCAAATGGAAGTGGAAATGTAACTTCTTCAACTACAATATGGTCAGGATCTGCAGGAGTATTTGACTCTGCAAATAATGTTGAGATTATTGGTGGAGGTGTGTATGGAAATAATCAAGTACTATTAGCTGGTAGTGTAGCAATATCACCTGGCGATACATATTCGTTTCATGGAAACTCAACAACTGGTCAAGTTTCTACTATTTATTTTACTGGTGCAACTACTCAAAAAAGTATGTTAGATGATGCAGGATTTAAGCTAGACACAGGAAGTGGTAGGATATATACTAATAATGCACCGTCTACTCAACCATCTGGAACTGATGGAATGCCTGGTGGGTTTGATGCATCTACAAATCCAACTGGTGGAGTTAAGGAGATAGATTCGTGGTGTCCGAAATATGCTCATGCTAAACAGAAAGCCTTAGAACGAGCAGATATAACAGAATTGTTAAAGGCAAATACTACTGGAAAATTTTCATTAGACCAGCTGATAAATTCTCCTATAGTAGATGCCGCTGGACTTGTAACTACATTACTACTTCCTAGAGATGGGCTTCATGAAACGTGCTGGTTTACTATACGAGCATTTAAAAATCCTAGTCATAGAAGAACTAATACATATGTAGAAAATGAAGATTATATTGATAGAAGATTTGGTATTAACGTGTATTCTAATAGTAATAGTGATAGGAATGAAATAATATTAGATTATATTGATATAACAAATAAAGTTGGAGTAGCAAATACGGATTCATCATTTTCAAAAACAGTAGATGAAGAGTCTGTTGCAATAACAAATACAGAACATTTAGCATTAGGTTATGCAAATGGAACTTTTAAAAATCAATAGGAGAAAATTATGGGAATGCCAGCATCAAAAGCAGGAGATATGTCAATAGGTCATGCGTTTTCACCAAGTCCAATTACTCCCACTACAACAACGGTAATGGTAGAGAAGAGTATACCTCATGTTGCTGGGGATATGATTGCAGTTCATGTATTAGGAAATTCAGCACATGCTGGGACAATATTAAATGCTTCTACTACAGTTTTCTTTGGTAAGAAAGCTGCTGCAAGACTTATGGATACTGGAGATTGTGGTGCTCAAATTTTAGGTTCCGCAGGAACAGTTTTGATAGGATAGAAAATTAATATGGGAAAGTGGACTGAAGGAAGACCAGAAAAAACAAATGAGTTTATAAATGACTTGACTGATTTAAAGGGATTGGTGTTTAAACAATTATCTGAATTAAAAATTAAACGAGCGGAACTAGTTCAAGGTATGGAAGAAAAAAAACAAGAGATGAAAGAAAAGGAACAAAATGGCTGAATGGCAAAGTGTAGAACTTGCTGATAGTGACACTCTTGAAGCTCTCGGAAAATATGGAACTCAAGCTGTAGAAAAAATTAATATTGCTCTTGATCTTGTAAAGGGTGGTGCAGAAATTGGAAAATTATTTTTGATGACAGCTGTAAATCCTTTAGCTATTGCAATAGTTATTGCTGCAGATGAGATGATAGCTCTTTTAGGTCAATATAAAGAATCTGGTATATCAATATTGATTATTGATCCTACTGATCCTCAGAATGGAAGAAAACAAGAAAATAAACTGGGCTTAGAAATGTTAAGAGATTCGGTGGGCCCAATGTTTGAAATATCTTACCCACATCCACAACCATCACCAAGTTCAATTTCTGGCTCATATACTGTGAATGACGAATATAGAAAAAGTCTTTCTCTTGGTGATTTAACAAATTGGAGAGATAAAAATGGGAAAGAAAAAGGTCATGCAGGTTTTATACCACCAACTCCTAAACTTGTATTTCCTTATAATTTTGTTCAGGGTGGTTATAATCCTGAAACGTGGACAGGAGATGCTATATCTGTAGCTCAATCTTCTGGTGTTAATGCCGCTGGTGTAGAAATTCCTGGCGTTCCTTTTCCAGAACTTCCTGCAGATGAAACTATTGAAATGATGGCAGCTGCATTTGAAGATGAGGGTGATATTCCAAAATATAGAATAGATTCTCCGAATAAAAAACCAAAGCAAAAATATTATGATGTAGATGGTGCTCAAGTAACTTTTCTATCTTCACAGGATAAACTTAAAGACCAAAGATTAGAACTATTTTCTAGTGCTAATACTAAAATTGCTACATCTGAAAGAGGTCTTTTAACTACTAGAATAGCTACTGGTAGACCAGAGTATCATGGTGATGTATCAGCAGCAGGAGTTGAAGTGTCAGCTGTGGCTATAATTGTTGCTGCACAAAATCCTTTAAAATTTATTGAATCGCTATCATCGCTTATTGAGACTCTACTTCCAGACCATACAGAATTGATGAAGTCTATTTCGGCATTCACTGCAAGTCTTACCTTTACAGAACAAAATTTAACACTTAGAGTAGATACAGATTATGGAGATTTTCAAAAAGGAGATCTTATTATTGGAGAAAAGAGTGGATGTATAGGAGAAATTACAGGAGTAACTAGTTCAGAAGATAGTGTAATGACTTCAGTTGTTGTGGAAACTAATCAACTTGATGTAAGGCCCGGCCCTATTATGCCCGCTCAACCACCAATTTCAATTGTAGAGAAAACAATTGACCGAAATCCAAATGGCCAGTTTAACGATGTTGTAATAACATGGGAACCGCGAGGGAAATCTCATCCCTTTGGTAAATTTAATCCACGCGAAAATGTGTTTGAAGCTCAGGCCAATGTTACTGATGTTGGGGGGAAACCCGCAACTACTTATTCTAAAAAAATCCCGCCGGAGGGTTGGCATAGGACTTTAGCCGCTGGAGAAAAGGGGCAAGGTATTCTTCCAAAATGGTCAACCGTTAAAGCTCAAAGTCCTTTGGCTGAAGCTTCAACTGCACCAAATTTCTCAAGTGCAAAACTTGCACAAATGATTCCAGGCTATGGTGCATTTTTTGATGAGTTGATTAATCTGGCAGAAAAGTTAAAATCGTTTGCTGAAGGAGCTTTAGAATCTATTCAAAAACTTATAGATGTCATAGATAAAGCTATTGAATTCTTTGAAGAACTCGCAGAATCTATTATTACTTTAATAGAATTACTAACTCAAGGAATACCGAATACTGGAATATGGTTTATGGGAATGACAACTACAACTGGAAATGAGGGGTTAGCTGCTGGATTGAGAGGTGGAGATAATGCTCCAGATTCAAGTTATGTATTTTCTGGTGGTTTATTGCTAGTGGGCCCCATCATGAAAACCGGCCCAGATATGAATAAAAAACTTTGGGAAATGTTGGGAATAGAGTTTCAGTCTGTTTAACTAAATATAGTAGGAGATACTTATGCCCACATATGCCAACGAATATCAAGATTTAGATTTTGACTTTACTGCAAATCCTATTACTGGTGATGTGGCTAAAGTTAAAAATGTTACCTCTGTAAAAAGGGGGATACACAATATATTAATGACAGAAAATAATGAAAGATTGTTTCAACCAGAAGTTGGTTCTGGATTAAAGAATCTTCTATTTGAACAGATGTCGGATTTGACTGCTCAATTATTAGAAAGTGAAGTCAGAAGTGCAATAGATGCGTGGGAAAACCGAGCACAAATTATAAGTATTGAGGTATTTCCAGAAGAAGAGTATAACCGATATAGAGTAGCTGTAATTTTCCGAATTGTAAACAATCCAGATGATCAGCAAACAGAAGTATTATTGTCTAGGGAGAGATAACACATGGCCACAACTTCATCCAAATTAAAAGTCGCAGAATTAGACTTTGATGCAATAAAATCAAACCTCAAAAATTTTATGGGGGATCAGAACGAATTTGCTGATTATGATTTTGATGCATCCGCCCTGTCTGTCCTTCTAGACCTTTTAGCCTACAATACTCATTACAACGCGTTCTATTTGAATATGATTGTTAATGAAATGTTTCTAGACACTGCATCAATTAGAAATTCTGTTGTATCACGAGCTAAACATTTAGGGTATACTCCACAATCTGTGCGAGGGTCTAAAGCTTACGTTGACCTTACAATCACACCAACAGACACCCCAGCTACTATAGTGATTGAAAAGGATACACAATTTTCTTCTTCTGTAAATGGTATTTCATATCTTTTTGCTACTTCAAATTCTGTCACTCTTAATGTAAATGCAAATGGAGTTTATACTACAGCAAACGTAGAATTAAATCAAGGTATTCCATTAACTCACAGGTATACAGCAAATACTAAAAATCCAGACCAAAAATTTGTATTACCAAACGCAAATACAGATACAAGTACCCTCACGGTTAAGATTCAAACCTCTGCAGAAGATTCAACAACATTTACTTATGCAATTGCGAATGACACAACAACTATTAATGCTACTTCTAATGTATATTTCCTTGAAGAGGCTGAAGATGGAAAATATGAATGTATATTTGGAGATGATGTTATAGGTAGAAAACCTGTAACTGGAAATATAGTATTGTTATCTTCATTGATTGCAGATGCAGATAATCCAAATGGAGCAGCAACTTTTGCTCCTGTTAGTTCTGTGGGGGGCTATTCAACCGTTAGTGTTAGTACATTGGGTTCGGCTTCTGGTGGGTCAGAACGAGATTCTATTAAAAAAATTAAATTTAATGCTCCACGAAGTTATCAAGCTCAAAATAGAGCAGTGACTATTAATGACTATAAGAGAATACTTGAACGAGACTATCCAGCAGCAGAATCTGTTGTAGTGTGGGGTGGAGAAACAAACGATCCGCCCGTATATGGTAAAGTTTATTTGGCTATTAAACCAGCTTCAGGACTTACATTATCTACTTCAACTAAGAATTATATTAAAGATACAGTTTTGGCAAATAGAAATGTGGTGTCGGTTTCTCCAGAAATTACAGATCCAGATTATTTATATGTCACAATAGATACTAAAGTTAAATATGATTCTACAAATACTACATTGACAGCAGGAAGTATTCAATCTTTATTAACAAATACCATATATCAATATGGTCAATCTGAATTAGGCCTGTTTGCAGACCAGTTTAGATATTCACCTCTAATAAAAAAGATTGATGAAACAGAATCGGCTATTGAGAGTAGTTTAACTACGATTCAACTTAGAAGGACTTTTGCTCCTACATTAAATGTGGCTTCTTCATATACTCTTAAATTTTCAAATGAAATTCCAACAGTAAATGGAGTGTCCCAAATATCTAGTACATCATTTACTCATTATGACGATGATGATATTTTAAGAACTGATTGCTCTTTACAAGATGCTAATGGAGTCCTTCAAGTTTATAGAACTTCAGGTGCAAGTACAATTGTCGTAGCAAATAATGTAGGAACTGTTACTTATGCAAGTGGAAATGTGGCACTGTCATCATTCAAACCGATTGTAATTGCAGATGGCACAGCAAATGTTGAAGTTACTGTTTCTTTAGAATCAAATGATGTTTCACCATTAAGGGAACAGATATTACTTATTTCAAATAATGATATTACAATTTCTATGTATGATACCGGCGGGTCGGGCGGTGCTACTGGAATATCAAATACGACAACCTCGACAACAACCACAGCAACAACTTCAACTTCAAGCAGTAGTTACTAATGAGATCAGATGGCGGAGCTCTATACACACAAATAGAGCAACAATTACCAAATTTTGTACAGCACAATCATGGTAGTTTCTCTAAATTTGTAGAGAAGTATTATGAATTCTTGGAATTGAATCTTCTCACGTTCAATGATCTTGACCTTAATGAAGATAAACCCATACAAGAAGTAAACGATGTAACGTATACAGTAACCGTTGCAACAGGAGATAATGCTTATAGTAATAATGCAAATAAATTTTTCATTACAGGTGCGGCTTCCCCAACTTTAAATGTATCTTCTGGAACTACTTACATATTCAACCAAAGTGCATCTACCAATGCTGGACATCCTCTTAGAATATCTCAAAGTCCAAATGGAAGACATACCCCTGGCGGTGAAGAATATTCAAATGGAATCAATGTTATAACTTTTGGTACGCCCGGCGAAGCTGGAGCACAAACTTCAGTTTATATCAGTACTTCTTTAGCTAATACTTCCTTATACTATTATTGTAATACTCACTCTGGAATGGGTGGTGTGGTTTCTATTGCAAATACGACACCATTTATTTCTCAAGAAAATGGAAATACTGAATCTGCAAATTCTTCTACAGATTATATTGACTTTGAAAATCCTAATAGACAAGGCAGCCAATTTCTAAGTGGTGAAACTATTGAAGGTGATGAATCTGGTGCAACTGGTGTTGTAAGAGGTAAGTATGCTAATACTCAAGTTTATGTTGAAGAAACTAACAATGGAAATTTCCGAATTGGAGAAAGGATTGTTGGTGACACTTCTAGAGCTTCTGCTAATGTTACTTTGTATTCACGACAGGCGTTAAATGCTTCTAGAAATGTAAAATCTTTCCAAGACATAGATAAGGCTCCTCTTGGATTTGTTGAACTTTTCAGGAAAGAGTTTTTAGCTGGAGTTCCTAAAGGTTCTCTTGGAGACAAGGCAGGACTACTCAAAAACATTAAAGACTTTTACCGAGCAAAGGGTAACGAAGCATCCTTCCAATTTATTTTTAGACTATTATTCGGAAAAGAAGATGTTACGTTTTATTATCCCAGTACAGACATGCTTAGGTTGTCTGATGGAAGATGGACTAAAAATAAAACTCTAAAAATAGACCAACTGCAGTCTAACAATTTTTCTGTTCTTGAAGGAAAGGTTGTTAGAGGTTCATATTCAAATGTCACAGCACTAGTTGAAAGAACTCAAACTTATCAAGTTGGTGCTACAACAATTTCAGAACTTTTTATTTCTAATGTTGATGATGTGGGTGCTGTAGCCGATCCCGATACTTTAATAAATTTTACTACCTTTCAAGCGAATGATACAATTACTACAACCACCGCTGATAGTAGTGGAAATTATGGTCAAGCAAATGTAGCTGGTATTCTTGCATCAATAGAAATTTCAGGTGGTGGATCAAATTATTCAGTCGGTGATGAACTTGCTATTACTGGTGGGGGTGGTGCTGAAGCTGCAGCAAAAGTAGCATCGGTATCTGATGCTACAATTAGTGCTGTAGATATATTTGATCCTGGCGATGGGTATTCGGTTGGTGATACGGTTGTGTTTGCTAATGAGGGAACTGGTGGTTCGGGTGGTTCTGCTAGAATTGCATCTATTACTCCAACTGCAAATGTGTCTGTAGATACTCTGGTTATTAATACAAATAAAGATGATACTATTAGTGCATCTGCATATTCTACACCATTAACCGCAGCTGATGCTAATACTCACATCTATTCAAATTCTACTACAACTTTTACAGTACCATTTGATGGACGTTCTGGTTCTATTCCAAAAGCTGGTGACTTTATTGCTAAGTTTGGAGGTACTGAAAGTGTTTCAAATTATTCTCCAAGCACATCTAAATTTGGTACAGTAATTGCTACCACTGCATCAAGTCCTGCTACTACTGGTACAATTACTTATGCTTTAGGTTCTATTGTTTATACTGCAACCCATTCCGCTGCAGCTACACTTAATAATTTTATTAATAATGATGCTATAACTATATACGATTTAACTAAAGCTTTAGACGGAACTGCTAAGTCAGCTAATGGACATAATGCCACAATAAGAACAACAGGTGGTAGTTTAACTATAAATGGAGCTCCAACTGCAAATACAGGAACGGCATATCATGGTGCTCTTACAGGAACAGTTACAGAGGCTTCAATTGGTGGTATTCGTTCTATACAAGTTCTTTCTTCAGGTCAAGGTTATTCATCAATTCCAGTAGTGACAGTTGCTAATAGTACAATTATTTCTTATGGAAGTTCTTTAGAAAAAACTGGTGCTAATTCAGTTTTTATAACTCTTGCTAATAGTATAGCAAATCAATTTACAAGTAATACAATAGTTAAGAATGCTTCAAATTCTGCAACTGGTGTAGTTCTCGGGCCCATTTCCTCTAATACTGCATTAGTAGCTACAGGAAATACAGTACTTAGAGTACAAATGACATCTGCAACAGCTTTCGTTGCTGATGATATTCTGACTGCTTATCAAAATAATGCAGGTGAACAACCAATCGGTGTAGGAGATTTTGGTCAAGCCGACATTGCAACTTCAGGTACTACAGCAACATTTACTCAAGTAGCTCATGGTTATGGTGCAGGACAAAGAATTGTAGTTACTGGTTCTACTTCTGGAACTGACGCAGCTGTTTATAATAATAATCATACTGTTGCAACAGTATCAAACTCTTCAACATATACTGTAACCCTTGCAAGTGACCCAACTGATGATAGCGAATCAGATTTAACAATTAGAAGAATAGTCACCGCAAATACTGCATACGAAAGACTACTTACTGAAGATTCTACTACTACACAATTATCTTTTGAAAATGGAGTAGGAACTTCAAGTCCTGCTTACAGTACTTCTACAAGTAATGGATTTATTATATCTGAAGTTGGAATAGATACATCCAATGTTGTATTTGCAAATACTGGTATTGCGGGTAACAGTGCATTCATTTCAATCGCAGCTATTGCAATCGGTGGTATTCAATCTGTAACAATTTATAATTTTGGTGCAGGATATACTTCGGCTCCAACTATTGATGCTACTGCAGTGGGTGATGGTAATGCATCATTAGTATCATCTCTTGGTGCTGTTGCTGATTATGATGGATTTTTTGATGGTGCTCAAGGATTGTTGAGTGGTCAAAACAAGATGCAGGATAATTTTTATTATCAAGATTTCTCATACGTTATTAAAACCGATATTAATACAGAAGTATATCGTGAAAAGATAACAAATCTTGTTCATCCATCTGGACTTAAAATGTTCGGTGAGGTGGTGATGTATGCTAATGCAGCCAACAAATTATTTAATAATGGTGCAAATACCATTAATGATACTGTTGCAAACACTGCACAAGTAGCAGGGACACTTGGTGTTCCAAATTACATGCATCACAAAATAACATTCTCAAATTTAGATACAGCTTCTTCAAATGTTCAAATTGGTATTCAAACCTCATTATTTCAAGCTTCTATTGCTCCTTCTATAGCTCACAACCTTAAAATACAATTTCCTCTTATTGATTATGACTTAATTCTAGAACATGAAAATGCAGGTATTGCACTTGAGGGTGCTTCTGATATTATGGGATTTGAAACAGACACAGGAGGAACTTTAGCTTTAGAAGAAGACGGAGTTTCAAATATACAATTTGAAGAATATTATGATTCTCTCATTCAAGAAGATGATTCTAACCTTGAAATAGAAGATGCTTCATTTGATACGTTTAATGTTATGTTATTGGAAGGCGATACAGGTGATCGTATCATTATGGAATCCATTACATACGATGATGAAGAGGGAGTTGGAATTGCATACGAGGATAGTGCTTCTTCTGGCCTTCAAGCTAAAAATTATCTTCTTCATGAACCAATAGATGATTCAAATCAAATTATTAGTGAAGATGCGTTTGATATATTCTATATTCAAATGGAAGAGAATATTGATGAGTATTATCTAGAACAAGAAGGAACAGACGCGGAAGAATATTTCTTACTGGAAGATGATTCTGGAGGATTCCTTTATGTAGAAGAACAACGAACAGATTTAGAGCCTCTTAGAATGACGCTTGAAATTCATGATGAAATGTTGGAACTTGATACCAGATTTATAATCACAGACAAAATGTCGGCTTCTGGATCTATTTTACCAATGATTCAATTTCCAGAAACCGAAAGTGGAGCTGTTCATATTGACATGGGGTATGGAAGTCAATTGAAACTTGAAGATGATGAGTATCTACTTCTTGAGAGAACAGAAGGTATGTTCCCATTGTATATGGCAATGGAAAATTCAATGGAAGATGAAGTTATTTCACTTCATGAAATACAAATCAATCCAATAGCTTATGATGAAGATACTGAAGCTGTTCCATTTGTAGTCGGAACACCAAATGAAGATGTAACTTGGTATGCAGAAGATGGTAATAGATTTACATTTGAAACTCCTCTTTATTCTAGTGCATCTGCAATTCTTAGAAGTAATCTAGAAGATCCGTATGGAACTGGAAGGTCTTCAAGCTTTGATGTCAGGGCAGAGGGTAATGTCAATGTTACAATGGGTGAAATATTTGAACTTCTTTCAGAGGCTGGAGCTCGGTTTATAGAAGAATCAGTTGCAGAAGAAGCTACATTTTTGTCAGAAGCAGGAGATGAATATATTCTTGAACAGGGTGGAATATCAAATAATAACTTTGGCCATGAAAATCCAATAAGTACAACTTCAGTTTTGGAAAGGGCTTTTGTTTCAGAAGTTTATGATAGGCGTGCAAGTATAACAGGACTTAATACCCAATTCAATTCAGATTTTAGTGCACCAATAGTTCTTGAAACTTACTCAGACGAAAATAAGACTATACAAGATGCTACTTTTATTACATTAGAAAGCCATACAGATGATAAAGATTTAATTTTGATTGAAGGGGGTGATAGAGTATTTGTTCCTATTGTACTTGAAACTGCAACAGGGGATGGTAATCTTGGTCTTGAAAGTGAGAATGAGGCCTTTAATTCTAACAGAAGACTCGTATATACAGACTTTTTAGATTTTGTTCTAGATGAAGAAGTTGTAGCTCTTGAAGAAGATTTCAAAATGTTAATAGAAGAAGGTACTGCTGGTTCTGCACTTACTCTTATTCACGAAAATGGAACAGATACTTTGGTATTGGAACATCAAACTGGTAATTATGGTACAGAACAAAGTAGTGCAAGTACAATTGAGAATTTTACAAATGATAATTTACGAATTGAAAACTTGGTCGCGAATATAGCTCTTGAAGATGATAGTGGCGGCACAGGTGGAAGTAGTATACTTCTTGAAGAACGAACACCTACTGGACTTGGAACTGTTTTTCTCTTTGAAGATGGAGATAGATTAATAGACGAAACCAGCGGTGATGACTTATCAAATGCTATCTTTATTCTCAATGAAGAATCTTATATGGAAACCTTTTCAAGTGGACAGATTGAAGTTAATAATAGTGCATCAGATTCATTATGTCAGATTGAACTTATTGGAGATTTTCGTTTTCCATATGGTATAGAGTATAATGGAAAATTTACTTATATTTCAAATTCTGAATATGATGGAGACACTGCTACCATTTCATCGGTAACAGATCATTCTTTAGTTGAAGTAGATTTTGGAAACATAGCACTTGAAGATGGTTATCATGTATTAAATGAAGATGGAGATAAGACAAAGAGAAATTTTTCAGATTCTCTAGCTAAAAATTATAAACTTGAATATGGTGTATATACTCAAGCCAGTACTCTTAATTCTGATAGATTTATGAAAGTTGAATTAGGTACAACGGACTGTAATAATATTGGAAGAGGAAATTTCTTTGTGATTAATGGGTTTACCAGTACAGCTGGTGGACTTGCCGGCCAAATTACTCCTGAAGAACTCGGAGAAAGATTAGGCAATGACATAGTAAACGAGGATGGAACTTTAATTCTCTTTGAAGATGGTGAAGTAACTCAAGACCCGAATGCAATTGTACTTGAAGATGATTCTACTTATTTAACATTTGAAGAACATACAGCAATGGTTCTTGAAGACTTACATCATAATTATAAAGTACTCAACCTTGACACAGAAAAATATAGGGTTGATAGTATTGCTAATAACACTTTCATGAAATTAAATCAAGAAACAAGTCTATTTACAGATGCTTCATTCAAAGTGAATCACTTGGAATCTGTAAATTCAAGAGTTACTTCTTGACTAAATATAAAAGAATAACAAATCATAACCTTTGGAGGATTTTAAAATGCCTGCTTTAGTAACTAATAAATTTAGGATTCATAACGCAAAACAATTTGTTGAGGCGTTCGATGAGGTGTCCTTCACTTCTGGAACAGCAGTTACAGACTCAAGTGGGCTCCTCAATAGTAATATGTACCTTTTTATAGGTAGACCATCAGCTTGGACTGATGATAACACACCACCCACACCAACAGACTCAGTAGCTAATACTCATTATGACAATTGGCGTGATATGATTGCTGCAAAGAAGGTCACTTCTTCAGATGTATCTCATGTTATAGCAAGAAAAAATTGGACAAATAATACGAGCTACTTTGCATATTCTCATTCCACAGCGACACTTCATAGTCAAGATTTTTATGTCATGACTGCAGAATATAATGTTTATAAGTGTTTAGCAAATAATGATACTAATTCTTCGGGTGTTGTGGGTACAACTTCTATAGTTAAACCAACTGGAACTGGAACCAGTATTGTTTCAACCTCAGATGGATATAAATGGAAGTTTATGTATCAAATTTCTGCTGCAGATGCACTCAAATTTGTTACACCGAATTATATTCCAGTTGATACGGTAAGACGGTCTAATGGATATCTTGCAAATACATACGATAATTCTCCTGGCCAAAATCAATATGATGTTGAGGTAAATACTGCTGCATCAGGTAATGGAGCGATTGAAGTAGTACACTTGACAACTAGAGGAGCACAATATCTTGGTGAAACTGGAACTCTCGCCGGTTCACCAAATACAACATCTGCAACTATTTCAGGTGCTGGTCTTGGTAGTAATCCTCTTGCTCTAGTTGATTGTATTGTGAATTGTGATATTTACTTTACAAGTGGCGATGCTTCGGGATTGGGTTCAACCATTACTGACTATAATCAATCTACAAAAGTGATTACATTTTCTCCGGCTATAACAGCTCCAGGCTCAGGTGATACATATTCAATTGGCCCTAAGGTTGTTATTTCTGGTGATGGTCAGGGTGCAAATGCAAAGGCAACCGTTAATAGTTCTGGTGCTGTCAATGCTGTAACAATGCTTGCAGGAGGAAATAATTATTCCAATGCTGTAATTACACTTCATGCAAACCTGTCTCAATCTAATAGTTATAATCCAACTACAGCAACTCTAACTCCTGTCGTTGGCCCAGCTGGTGGACATGGTTCAGATGCTGTTAAAGAACTTGGTGGATTCTTTGTTCTCACAAATGCTCGTCTTGAGTATTCAGAGTCAAATAATTTCACAACAAATAATGATTTTCGTAAGGTAGGACTTGTTGCACAACCAAAATTTGCAAACGGAGATATTGCAACTAGTGCAGTAATAGACCAAGCAACTACTGTTGTTCTTAATAGTTGGAACGGAACTCAATATGCTGCTGATGAATTAGTAACTGGTGCAGCCTCTGGAGCTTCAGGAAGAGTAGTTGACTTTACTGGTAATAATACATTACGTTTAACAGATATAATTCCAAGTGGGACTTCAATAACGGCTGGTTATAATGGACTTTTTGGATACTTCACAAATACAGAAGTTATCGCTGCTAATACTGGAGGCGCCGGAGGTTCTGGAGCATCAGCTACTGCAAATGGAAATGGTTCTGCCACAGGTGGGGATTTATCAAGATTTTCAGGAGACATTATTTATGTTGAAAATCGTTCCCCAGTTACACGAGCTGCAGACCAGATTGAAGATGTTAAATTGATTATAGAATTCTAATTTATTTCTTTAGGGAATTATAAATGGCACTTACTACAGATTTTAATGTTGATCCATATTATGACGATTATGATCAAACGGATGGATTTTATAGAATTTTGTTCCGGCCTGGATACGCCGTTCAAGCGAGAGAAGTAACTCAACTTCAAACAATTCTTCAAAAACAAATTGAAAGACACGGAAGCCATGTCTTTGATGAAGGTAGTATTGTTTTCGGATGTGAACTCAATTACGACAATGAGGTAAAATCTCTTAAATTGGAAACTCAATTTTCTGGAGTTGACCTTACTATTGCTGGGTTTGCAAACGGAATCGTTACAGGAGCAACTTCTAATGCTCGTGGAAAAATTGTATCTTCTTCGGCCTCAACAGCCACTGAACAACCCACTTTAATGTTTCATTATCTGAATAATAATACTTTTTCTGATGGTGAAACTATTACTGTAGAGGGTGCAACTGTTCAGGCAAATACTGTAAGTTCAACTGGAGCTTCTGGATTAACTGGTTCAGCTGGAGTTGGTGCTGTAACAAGTATCAATTCGGGGGTTTTCTATGTTGGTGGATATTTTATATTCAAAGATGCGGAAACTGTAATCCTTGAAAAATATAGTAATACTCCTTCTTATCGTGTTGGCTTACAAGTTACAGAAACTACAATTACATCCGATGGAGATGCTTCTCTGTTAGACCCTGCTCAGGGAGCTTATAACTATGCTGCAGCAGGAGCAAATAGATATAAGGTAGTCGCCACTCTTAGTGCAAAAGCTTTCACCGCAACAGATCCAGTAGAAGCCTCAGCTGATGAAAATTTTTATCAACTTCTAAAGGTTAGTGAAGGTGTCAAACTTCAAGAAACCAAATATCCAGTTTATAGTGAATTAGAAAAAACATTAGCTCGTAGAACACATGATGAGTCTGGTGATTATACAGTTACGCCGTTCAATCTACAATTAGCAGATCATCAAGGGATTACTGGTAGAACTATTAATGCCGCATCTACTTCAACTGTAAAGGGTATAGGCACAGATTTTGTATCTACATTTTCTGTTGGAGATGTGATATATTTGTCAGGAGATACAACTAAAAAAGCAACTGTTGCTGGTGTAACTAATGCCACAACAATAACTCTTTCTGGTGTTTCTTCAGGATTTGACGCAAACACTGCAAACCAAGTTATCTATTTTGAAAGTAAGTATTCTGCAGGTTTAGATCCAGGCAAGGCTTATGTAAAGGGGTATGAATACGAAAGTTTAGGAACAAATTTTGTCACAGTAGATAAGGGAAGAGATACAACTACAGTCAATACTTATTCATCAAGTACAGCAGTCGGGAATAAACTTTACATTAAGAATGCAAATGGATATTTCAATATTTCTGAACACTCAATAATTGACCTTCATTGTTCAAATGTATCTGTTCAAGCGGTATCAGATGCTACTACTGAAACTCATCCAAAATCTGGTCTTACTGTAAAAGCACACGATAGAAACCAATCAAGAACAATGATTGGTACTGCTAGAGTAAGAGGTTTAGATTTTTATTCAGCATCTGGTAACACAGCGAACACTTCTCATTCTCATTCAGATTATGCTTTGTCTCTCTATGATGTAAGAACTTCAAACAACAAATATGGAACAGTAGCAGACTCAAATAATTCAACCACAATAGTTCATGTTGGAAGTAGTACATATTGGACGGATGGAGCTGTTCCAGCTGCAACATCAGCCAATGCTTATTTTGGTTATCTTGCACAAGTCAATGATGTATACAATGGTGCTACAATTAAGATTACTACTCCCATATTAAATAAATTTGTCGGAGAAGAATTTGCTGCTAGTCCCGATGTTTCAACTGATTCTGGACTTTATTTTATTCAATGTGAAGAAGGTAATAATCATGGTGGAGATAATGGTATTATTTTAATGGAAGAACAGGGTTCTGCTAATGGTGTAGCAAATGTAACCGATACAAGAATTATTGAAAGTTACTCAGGAAATTCTACTAGAGGATTTGTAACGTGTAATACTGCTCTATCCGAAAGAACTTATTTTTCTGCAAATACTACAGGAGATCCAGAAGCTGGACTATGTTCAACTTTTGACATTTCATTTCAACTTAAAGACCTTGAATCTGTCACATTTTCAAATACATCAATAACTCCTTGTAGAATAGCTGACGCGGATGTTGATGAACTTTCCAGATACAATGGTGTAGCTACTGCTAATGCGGTATTAAAAGAATCTCAATTTAATTCTTTGGTATTTCCTTTACCAGATTCACCAATAAGTATGGTAGCCAATACGAAATACTACCATAAAAAATCTGCCGTTTATACAGCATCTGGTGGAGTTGTTACTATTTCTCTTAGTGGTAGTGAAAAGTGGCCAGTTGGGAGTTTACACACAGCAGCTCAGGCTGCAGATAATTTCTCAGTAGTTGCATTAGGTAATGATACTGCTGGTGGAAATACCACTACTTCAATATTAGTTTCTAATGGTCAATATATTCCTTTTGGTGGTGGTGGTACTACTGTTGCTACCGATGGCCAAGATCGTTCAATATCTACAAGTGGAACTACTGGAACTATTACTCTGAATACTGGAAATTCTTCAATACAAGTTGGAGTAACCTATACTGTTTATAGTAATGCTGTAACTGGAAGTACAAGAACAAAAGGTCTAACTGCTGCTAAGTATACAAATAATTATACTGCTGCTGGGTCTGTTACTAATCATATCGCAAATGGTCAATTCCTTGTCGCTGCACCAACGAGAGAAGTTGGAACAAAAATTCAGTTACCAGTTTCCGATGTATTCAACATTGTTAAGATTGTAGACTCAGGAGATACCACAATTGCAGTTACAAATGCAATGATGATTGCTACAGCAAATGATATTTCAGCTTCATACTCATTTGATACAGGAGCACTTGATAACTACTATGGACATTCTTCAATAACTTTGAAGCCAGGCAAAAATCCTCCAAGTGGACAAATGGTGGTTGTATATGATAAATTTTCACATACTGGAGTTGGATACTTTTCAGCCAATTCTTATGATGCTCTGGTCAATGGGGGTGCGGCTTATAATGGCGGCCTAAGCTCTTTTGATTATGCAGCAATTCCATCATACACAAGTCCAGTATCGGGTGAAACATTTAGACTCACCGATGTTGTAGATTTTAGACCAATAGTTGCGGATGGAGCAACAATAAATGTAGCAACATCTACTGCTGCAGTAACAGCATCTACTATTACAAATCCAGACTCGGATAACTCAACTGTTTTAGACTATTCATATTATTTACCAAGAATAGATAAACTATCTCTTACAAGAGATAGAACATTTGAAGTTATTAAAGGTAAGTCAGAATCTAATCCAGTGGCTCCGCCAGATGATGAAGATTCAATGACTCTCTTTACTTTGATGATTCCTGCATACACGTTTGCTCTTACAGATATTGAAACACGATACGTTGACAATAAAAGATTTACCATGAGAGATATTGGTAAATTAGAAAAGAGAATTGAAAGACTTGAATACTTTACTTCTCTTAGTGTATTAGAAAAAGAAACTGAAGCCAGAGACATAAGTTCAGATGGCTCAAGGGATTCTTTGTTTAATACTACTGGTTCACGTTTCAAAAATGGAATTCTGGTTGACCCATTTGCTGGCCACTCAATCGGTGATGTTGCGAGTGATGATTATAATTCTTCAATACATTTTGCTAAGAAACAACTACGGCCACCATTTTATTATGACAATTTTGGATTTGATTTTTCACTTACGAATAGTAATAATACTGTTCAAACAGGGGATTTAATAACATTACCATTTACTAGTACAACCTTTATTGAGCAACCACTTACGAGTAATACATCATCAATTAATCCATTTAATATTGTGAATTTTATTGGTAGTTTAGAATTAAGTCCACCATCTGATACATGGTTTGACCAAACTACACGGCCGGAAGTTACAACAAACTTAGAAGGTCACCATGATAACTGGACATTGAGTAATGATGAAAGTCGTAAAGGATTCGGTGCACAATGGGATGATTGGAGTGTTAATTGGACAGGAAAACAAATCAATCCAGAACCAGAAGCTGCTGTGTCTAATGGAGCTTCAACTTCTACTAAAACTAGAAGTACAAAATTAATTGAACAAAACAAAACTAAATTTGGTATTAAGTCTGACAATCCAGTAGAGACAATAGTTAAATCTGTTGGAAATAAAGTTCTTGATATGAGTGTAGTTCCTTTTGTTCGTAGTCAAAGAATTGCCTTTGCAGCTAAAGGAATGAAACCTCTTTCTAATGTTTATGTCTTTATTGGAGACAAAGACATGAATGCCAATACTGAAGGAGCTAAGAAATTAGTATTGAGTAATGCGAATGGTGCATTTAAGAATGGTGAAATTATTAAAGATTCTGCTAACAATAGAGGAATTTTACGAATTTCATCAAATACTGTAAGTAATGTTGCTACTCTTTTCATTACAGATATTACAGGAAATACTAGTGCAACACATTCTTCTCAAGTTACATCACAGAATAATAGAATTACAAACTCAGCAGTTGGATTCGCAGCAGCTAATGTAATAACAGGACTCTCAAGTTCTGCCAATGGAACTATTAGTACGATAGTTGCGAACACAAGAGGAATTTTGGCTACTGGGATATCTAAGTTACAAACGAATGATAATGGCGAAGTTGCTGGTGATATTAATATTCCTGCAGGTACATTTAGAGCTGGTGATAGAATTGTTCGGATAACAGACCATGCAAATAATGAGATATCTTCTACAACAACAGTTTCAGAAACATTGTTTAAAGCTAAAGGCCTTTTACAGAATAGAGAAAAACTTATCATCTCAACAAGAGAACCACTTCTTAGAAGAGAGTCTTTGGGAGATGAGGGAATTGTTACAGACACAACATCAAGACAATCTTCACAGTCAAATTGGATTAATCCAATGGCACAGTCTTTCTTTGTAGAGCCTAGCACCTATCCTTTGGGAATGTTTCTCAAGGATGTAACTCTATACTTTAGTGGAAAAGATGCAAATCTTCCTGTCACAGTTCAAATCAGACCTATGGTGAATGGTTTTCCAAGTGGTTCTATTATTTTACCATTTTCAGAAGTTACATTAAATCCAGACAAAGTTCAAACATCAACTACTGCAAATGCTCAGTCAAGTAATACATCAACTTCAACTACATTTACTTTTGATTCTCCTGTATATTTGACACCAGACGAATATGCTATAACTGTAATTTCAAATAGTACAGAATACAAACTCTATACTGCTAAGTTTGGTGATAATTCATCTGGAACTACAAGGAAAATTTCAAAACAACCATTTGTAGGTTCTTTCTACCGTCCTCAAAATGCTGGAACGTGGAAAGCAATGGGTGAAGAATTTTTGATGATGAAAATAAGCCGATGTAATTTTACTGGAACTGGTGGAGCTAACAACTATGCTAAGTTTGAATCTCATGCAAATGGAGCTAGTGGGAATACTGCAAATGTAAATTATGAAACTTTTAAAACCACACTTTCCACAATACAATTTAGTAATACTACTACAACATTTAAATATAATTCAGCAAATACAACTAATACTTTTGTAGGATTTACAGAATTTAGTACAGAACAAAACATCACTCTTGCAAATACAAGAATGATGACTTCAAGTACAAATGGAATGTTTGCTATAAACTGTACAATGAGCACATCAAATTCTCATGTATCCCCTGTCATTGATATTGATAGATTAAGTGTGATTACTATAGAAAATGATGTAGATAATGCAGTGATTTCTGCGAATGATATTACAGTTACCACAAGAGGAACAGGATTTACAAATACTGCTCCTAATGCATTCCTGGCTACTTTATCTGCACCAGATTTAGGTTCTAATACAGCTACTGCGAATGTTCATGTAGAAGTTGTATTAACATTATCTACTGCTCATGCCAATCATCTACAGTCTGCAAATGATGGTTATACTGTTAGTGGTACAGCTGCAGGTCAATATGTGGTTGGTGAAGGAGTAAGAACTGTCGCAAGTCATACAGATGGTGGTGTATCCGCATCTCCATCTCCTGCGGCAACACAAATAACAGCAGCTGAACAAGCTGGTGGACATACTCATCTTGCAAATGCTGCTATTGGAGTTATTTCAGCAGTGACTTATGTGAGTGGAGATTCTTATAGAAATACAGCCACCATCACAATAAAAACATCAGCAAATAGTTTTGGTGTATTTGCAAATGGAACTTATATAGTATCTGATGCTGCAGCACAAGCATCATGGGCGACGGGCTCTGGAGTCACCAATCCTTCTAAAACCTTTGCAGTTATTGCTACTAGTGGAGGTGTTACTGGACAAGTATCAAATGTTGTTCCGTGGCCTGCAGGTGGAACTGCTGTGGCCGCAAGTGGTAGTGGATATTTAACTTCACCAACTGTTACGATTACCGCAAGTGCTACTGATTCTTTTGTTTCTGGTGCAACAGCAATCATAACTGGTGAAGATAGTCCTT
>Ga0114997_10000520_pt1 | contig 31533 bp, 23 predicted proteins | sample ArcticOcean_MG_C_2_FD_87045 | JGI IMG/M metagenome (GOLD analysis project Ga0114997, IMG submission 87045) | Marine microbial communities from western Arctic Ocean - ArcticOcean_MG_CB4_136 | ecosystem: Environmental > Aquatic > Marine > Oceanic | place: Arctic Ocean: Canada Basin | collected... | reverse complement strand
TAAATGATCCTGATGGTTTTTTATGGTTTTCAATATATTTCATTGTATCAATTATATGTTTATATAGCAACTTTAAACCCATTTCTAAATCGCTTTTAATTTTAATAATAATAGCTTTATTAGTATGCTCTGCATTTTATTTTCCATTATTTATTGACTATTTAGAAACAAAAAACAAAGAAGAGATTTTTGACGAAATGCTTTATGATAAGCCCTATTTAGAAGGTGCAAGGGAATTTATTGGACTTTTAATAGCAGCTATTGGTGTCATATATCAATTAAAGATTAGAAAAAAGAGATGAACTCAATAAGTTGATATTGGAACTAAGAGTTAAACTATCACTATCTATGAATGATGTTAGTAAGGAGTTAAATGATAGGATATCTTACTCTAACTAATAAAAAATGGAGCAAAAGCACCCTCTCTATTTACATTAAAAGAATGAATGTAGATGTGGGAAAGTAGATAGGGGTTACAAATTTGAACCCATAAGATTATTCCACTACTGTAGAGTAGTTTTAAAATTCTTCTACTTTGAATCCGGATTTTTAAATTCAATTTTAGTCTCAATTTTAGGAATATTACGCAATTTCATTTCCTTTTCTAAATTATCAATTTGAATAATTAAATCTTTGGTTAGTATTGATTTATTTCGTTTCTCCATAGGTGGATTTAACTTTTCCGCATTCTCAAACTTAATTACGTTTTCTAAAATATCTCTTGGTAATTGTGTTCCAGCTTTTGTTAATGTATCTATGAATTCTCTAGCAAAAAATTCATCAATTTGGATACGTCTTTTAGTGCTATGTGCAAATTTTCCAATTATTCTACAGACATTGTCTCGATCCTCAGGACTTAATTTATCTGCGAATTCATAATCTTCAATTTTCTTTAAGCATAGAATAATAGGCTCCAATGCGTCTTTAGTAATAACGAATACATTATAGTCTCCTATGTTATAATGGAATTGGTCAATTACTTGCAAAGTATTAGATGGTATAACTAAAAATAAATCATTTTTAACATCTTCGTGTTTTGCATATTTTTTAAGGCTTTCTGTTTGCAGTTTTATATATTTAGAAAAATTTGATAAATCATCATTTGCCGGACTTTTAGCATCAAAAACAATAAGTTGATCCATTATTTCTATAGAATTATCTGGCTTGTTTCTTGGATGTGGAAATTCTTCTTGGCTAATATATTTTATAATATTATTTCTGCAAATAGATTGCAGGTGGTTTTGAACATCTTTTTCGTGTTCGCTCCATGTGGATTTCATTTTAATGATTTGAAGTTCCTTTTCTTTAACCCTTTCATCATTTAAACGTTCTTTTTCCTTTTCAAGTGATTCTTGAAGTGTAAGAGCTGCTGCTATTGATTTATTTGTTTCCTTTTGCCTATTTTCTTCTGATTTTTGAAGTGTTATATTATCATTTTTAAGACTGTTTCTTTCAATTTCCACTAGTTTTAAGCGCTCTTCAAACTGTATTTTATCACTCTTTATTTGCTCAAAAGCTTCTGTTTTAGCAGCTGTTACAGCAAGCTCCTTTTGCAGATTATTAATTGTTAGTTCTTTTACAGCAATTTCTTTTTCAAGTTCTAATAATCGAGTATCTTTTTCTTCAAGACTATTAAGGTCTATTTTAGGAGCTTTTAAATACCAAGCTAACCCAACAAATCCGATAAATACAACTGTTAATATTATAATCTCCATATAAAATAGTTTTTTTCTCATTTATAAATGAGATATCTAATAAAGATAAATATTTAAAGAATTATTAAGAGATACTTATGTTTTTTTTTAAATATATTTACTATACAATTTTCAATATATATATATTCAAAATGAAAAAAGTAAATGATCGAATTTTATCCCTAGATATTTTAAGAGGAATCACTATAATATTTATGATAATAGTTAATGACCCTGGTTCATGGAGTAATGTTTATTCCCCTTTACTTCACGCAAGTTGGAACGGGGTTACGCCAACTGATTATATATTCCCTACTTTTCTTTTTATTGTTGGAGTTTCAATTGTTTTTTCAATTAATAAGCAAATCCAATCTGGAGTTTCTAAAACTGAAATACTCAAAAAAGTTTTATGGAGAAGTTTTAAAATATATTTAGTAGGACTATTTCTTTGGCTTTGGCCTTCATTTGATTTTGAAAACATTAGATGGACAGGAGTTCTTCAAAGAATTTCGCTTGTTTTTTTATTTTGCGCTTTAATATATTTATATACAGAGGTTAGGACCCAGATATTTATTGGTACAGGAATACTATTATCATATTTAGTATTGATGGTTTTTATTCCAGTTCCAGAGATTGGAGTTCCAGATCTTTCTGTTCCCGAGAAAAATTGGGCACATTATATTGATAATCTTTATTTGCCAGGAGTTTTATGGCAAAAAACATGGGATCCTGAAGGCATTCTCACTACTTTTCCTTCAATTGTTACTGGTCTTTTAGGAATATTAGCAGGTTGGATTTTAAGTTCTAAAGATCGTCTTCATGACAGAATCATCAAACTATTTATTTTTGGATTTATTCTACTATTTTTAGGTGACTTATTTAGATTTATATTCCCATTAAATAAGAATCTATGGAGCTCTTCTTACACCTTGTTAATGGGAGGTGTAGCCTCTTTAACACTTGGTTTTCTTCTTTATGTAATTGATTTAAAAAACATTTCAAAAATATTTATTATGGCTAAAGTTTTTGGAGTAAATGCAATATTTTCTTATACTCTAGCGGGAGTTTTAACAGTTGTTTTCTATGGTGATTTTTTATGGGGTTTTGGATTAAACACTTTGTATATGGAAGCCTCAACTTCAATTGGTATTTCAGCTAAACTAGCTTCTTTAGTTTACGCTATTCTCTATGTTGTAATTATATGGATTCCAACATATTTTTTATATAAGCGAAAAATATTCATTAAATTATAAATGTTATTTTAAAACCTTTTTTAATTCAACAGCAAACCCTCCTCCAGGTGCAAGATAAACATCTAGGCTTGAATTTTTATTAACTTTTAAGGAGTTAATGCTATATTCCATAGGGTTTTTTTTCCAATGAGTATTTTTTGAATCTTGATATATTTTTGCTGTATAATCAGAATCTTTTTCTAGAAATTTTAAATCAATTTTAAAAGATCTTTCTTTTTCATCTGTGATTCCTCCAATATACCAATTATCAGAGTTTATATCTTTTCTTGCAATAGAAATATATTCTGAGATTTTACTATTCAAGATTATTTTGTTTTCCCAGTTTACAGGCACATTTTTTATAAATTCAAATGCCTCTAAATGTTTTTTATAATGACTAGGTAAATCTGCAGCCATTTGCATAGGTGAATAATATACAACATAGAGAGCTAACTCTTTTGCGATTGTTGATGGTACTATAGCGCTCTTATCAATTTCCCCAGAACCTGGCTCAGTATATCTGAAATTATTTAATTGAAAAATTCCAGGAGTATAATCCATAGGTCCACTAAGTAGTCTAGTAAAAGGTAAGTCGGTTGCGTGATTTACACCATTAGAAGAAAAGCCATTAAATTCTTGACCTTTTGCACCTTCTCGAGATATAAAATTGGGATATTTTCTTCTTAGTCCAGTATCCTTAATTGGTTCATGAGTAATAATACTTAATTGATATTTAGCTGCAAGTTCAATTACTTTTTGATAATGATTAATCATGTATTGCCCATGATGCCATTCACGAATTATTTCACCATTTAGGCCAGTTCTTTTAATATTTTTACTTACATCGTTTACGTATCCTGTTTTAATATTTTTAACACCCATTTTGTTATAATACTTAAAAGCATTTTCTAGTTGATTTTCATAATTTTCAATTTGCCCTCCTGTTTCGTGATGACCTACAATAGATAAATTTTTCTTAGCGCTATAAGTTGATATTTTTTTAAAATCAAAATCATTTAAGGATTCAGTAAAACTAAATGGAACTCCATCGCCAGTACAACACCATTTAGGATACCATCCTTTATTCCAGCCTTCTACTAATAATCCATCAAATCCATGTTTAGAAGCAAAATCTATGTACTCAAAAACTTTTTCAGTAGTTGCTCCATGATATTTTGAAGGCCACCAAGTTGATTGATTAGTTCCGATCATTTCCCACCAAATACCTATATACTTTCCTGGCTTTACCCATGAGTAATCAATTGATTCATCAGGATCATCATTTAGGTTTAAAATCAAATTGGAGGTTAATAATTCAGAGCTTGTGTTTGCAATTTGAATAGTTCTCCAAGGACTGATTAATCCACTTTTAGATTTTACTTTAGTGCCATCAGACCATGGATATAACTCAACCTTTAAGAGACCTTCTCCTTTTGGAGAAACCGTCATGCTAGAATAATTCACCAAATTAGCTTCATGAATACTTATAAACAATCCATTATTTTTTTTAATAGTCAAAGGAGTTTGCGCAGCATTAATACCCAGAGTGTCAAATGAAATATCTTCAACTAAATCACTATATTTTTTTTTTGAAATTTGATCAACAGTCGTATTAGCATATAAAAACTCATATCTACGATATGAAAAAGCAGGTTGCCACCAAGCAGAATCATTTTTAGAAACATTAAATTGAGTTACTTCATCCATTAAATCATAATTTTTGATATTTTTTTGTTCTGGTAACACATACCTAAATCCAATACCATCATTAAAAATTTTAAATTCGAGATAAATCAATTTATCATTTTGAGAGAGTTCTATCTTAAGTGAATTGTAACTATTTTCAATGGTTTTATACTCTCCCATCAAAGGATTCCAGCTTTGATTAAATGAACTTTTTTCTAAATTTTTAATTTTAAAATTTTTTGTTAAATCAATATTATTTTTAAGAATCAATCCAAGACTTGAGGTTGAAATCACTACTTTATTCTCTTTAGTAATTGAGTATGAAGCAAGTCCGCTAATTAATTCAAATTTTAGAGAAACTTTTTTATTAGGTGATTCAATTATAGTCGATATATTATTGGAATTGCAGGAGGTTATAAAAAAAATTACAGTTAAAAAAAAGAAGTATTTCATTTGGTTTTTATTTTAATTAAAGACTTAAGAATTTATAAATAGACAACTTTAATATTTATAATGTATTAGAATCAGTATTAAAATATCTAAATTTGAATTTATTAAAGTAATTTAAACTTATAATTTCCATGCTTAAAAATCAACTTTTTTCTTTATTAATTATTTTAATTGTTAGTGTGATTATTTACTGGTTATCTAAAAAAATAATAAATAAAATATTTAAAAAAATATCCAATAAAACAAAAACTCATTTTGATGATTTACTAATAAAAAATAAGTTTCCATCTTATAGCTCCTGTCTTCTCCCTTTATTTTTTATTTATTTACTAACGCCATTTCTTCAAGAAGATTATCCAAAAATAATTAATGGTTTTTTGAAATTAATTGAGATTTTAATTGTTTTTAATCTTGTTTTTATTGTAAGAAGCTTGCTGATGACAATTGAAAATTACAGTAAATTAAAACCTTCACTTAAAAACAAACCTATAGAGAGTTATGTTCAAGTCTTTTTGATTTTAGTTTGGTTTATTGGTTTTATTTTAATAATGTCCTTGATTACCGGTAAAAATGTAGCTACATTTTTAACTACTATTGGAGCATTTTCTGCAATTCTTTTTTTAGTTTTTAAAGATACAATACTTGGCTTTGTGGCAAGTATTCAGATTACAATTAATGACACTGTTAGAATTGGAGATTGGATCACAATGAATAGTAGTGGAGCAGATGGAGATGTCATTTCTATTAGTCTAACTTCAGTTAAAGTTCAAAATTTTGACAAAACTATTACAACTATTCCTACCTATAAACTTATTTCAGATTCATTTATTAATTGGAGGGGGATGAGCGATTCTGATGGAAGAAGAATCAAAAGATCTTTATTGATTAAGGCTTCAAGTATAAGATTTTTAAAAGAAGAAGAGCTTCTTCTTTTTTCTAAAATAGATCGTATTGCAGAATACATAAGGGCTAGACAAGAAGATATTACAATCTATAATTCCTTAAATAATATTGATAAAAACATATTAATTAACGGTAGAAATATCACTAATATGGGATTATTTAGAAAATATACTGAAGCATATCTTGAACAACATCCCTTAATTAATAAAGAAATGATTATAATGTGTCGACAATTGGCACCTACTTCTCAGGGAGTTCCATTAGAAATATATGTTTTTAGCATCGATAAAGATTGGAAAATATATGAACATATTATGTCTGATATATTTGATCATTTACTCTCTTCAATAGATTACTTTTATTTGGAGTGCTTTGAATTATCTCCTAAATCTCCTTTTTTAGATAGTAAAAATTAAAATAAAAAATGACTCCATTTAAAATAAATTTATTTTCTTTCTTTAAATTACCTTCTGCATGGTTAATGGGTGTTAGATCTTCAGAGATTAATGATGAATTTTCGATTGTAAAAGTTAGACATCGATGGATTAATCAAAATCCATTTAATTCAATGTTTTGGGCTGTTCAAGGTATGGCTGCAGAGCTTACGGGTGGTTCATTATTGATGAAGTATATAAAAAAAAGCGGTAAAATAATTTCTATGCTTGTTTTAAAAAATAAAGCTGAATTCTTTAAAAAAGCGAAAGGGGAAATTACATTTAAATGTTCTCAAGGAAAAGAGGCTGAATTAATAATAAAAAATGTGATAGAAACATCTAAGCCTAAACAAATATTAATGGTTTCTTATGGAATTGACGAAGTTGGTGATAAAGTTTCTCGATTCGAATTTGAATGGACGGTATTGTTAAAAAAATAAAATTATGAAAGCAAAATTCATTAAAGATTTAAAATTACCAGCTATAGCTGCACCAATGTTTCTAATATCTGGACCAAAATTAGTTATAGAATGCTGTAAAAATGGAATTGTCGGAACATTTCCAGCCTTGAATCAGAGAACAACAGAAGGTTTTGAAGAGTGGATAATTGAAATCAAGGGAAGCTTAGCTGCATTTGAATTAGAAACTGGGGTTAAACCAGCTCCATTTGGTGTAAATATAATTATTCATCCCACTAACGCAAGAGTTCAATCAGATCTAAAGGTTTGTATAAAACATAAAGTTCCTTTAATCATTACCTCGCTTGGAGCTGTTTCTCAATTAGTTGATGCAGTTCATAGTTATGGCGGTTTAGTTTTTCATGATATTATAAAGAAAAGACATGCTGAAAAAGCTACTGAAGCAGGAGTTGATGGGCTTATTTTAGTCTCTGCTGGAGCAGGTGGTCACGCAGGAATAACAAACCCTATGTCTTTAATCACTGAAGTTAAAAAGTTTTTCACTAAAACAATTTTACTTTCAGGGTGTATAAGTAATGGAAATGATATTGCAAGTGCAATGCAAATGGGAGCAGATTTAGCTTACATGGGAACTCGATTCATTAACGTTAATGAAAGTATGGCTGATAAAGCTTATAAGCAAATGATTATAGATAGTTCAGCTAGTGACATTATATACACTGCAGCAGTTTCAGGAGTTAGTGCTAATTTTCTTAGACCTAGCTTAGAGTCTATGGGTATTACAGAAGAGCTTTGGTCGCAATCTAAAAAGGTTGGTTTTGGAGAAGAATTAAATGCGGCAGAAGAAGAAGCAAAAGCATGGAAAACAATATGGTCTGCTGGGCAAGGGGTGACAGCAATAAACGATGTTTTATCAACATCTACTTTAATTAAAAATCTCAGAAAAGAATTTATAGAATCAATTTCTCGCCAACAAAAATTATTAGAATTATATAAATAATTTAAATATTTTCAGTAATCGTTTTAAGGATGGTTTTCGAATTATAAAATTCTTTGAATATTACCTTTATTGATGTGAAAATTGGTATCGCTAAAATTAATCCTATTGTTCCAAAAAGAATTCCGAAGATTATAATCACTATAAATATTTCTAATGGATGTGATTTTACACTTTTTGAAAAAATAATAGGTTGACTAATGAAATTATCAATTAATTGAGCTATTATAAACCCAATAAAAACATAAGTAGAAGTAGGTAATATCACCTCACTAAAGCTTTGATCAATGTTAGAAGTCATCGTTAGCAGCAACATTAAAACTCCTGAGATTAAAGGGCCTAAATAAGGAATTAAGTTAAGAAGTGAGCATAAAAAAGCTATTATTAATGCATTTTCAATTCCAAATAAAAACAATACTAAAGTATAAATTATAATCAAAATAGTTATTTGAAAAAGTAATCCAATGAAATATCTAGAAAGTAAATTCTTTATTTTTTCAAATGATTTTTTCAATTTTATTTCTTGATCAGAATTTGTAAAAAACAATATAATATCTCCAAGTAAATTATCTTCTTTCAAAAAGAAAAAAGAAATAAATAAAATAGAAAACAAACCAATAGTGATTCCACTTAACCATTCAATTAATATATTAAGGAAATTAGGTAAAGCATATAGATTTAAATTTTCAAATAAATTTTGATTGAATATCCATCTTTTCCAGCTTGTTTGTTCACTAAAAAAATACTTAGAAATTTCATCTAATATGAATTCAATTCTAAGTTCAAGTTCATTGATGTTAAGAAGAGATAGATTTTCACTCTGTTGAGAGACTATAGGTATGAATAATCCTAATATTCCAAATATTATAGTTATTATTATTATTATAGTAACTATTGAAGCTATTATGTTTTTAAATTTCAATTTTTCTTTTAAAAACTTCACTATAGGTCTACCAATTAAAGAGATAATTCCAGCAATAGATATATAAATTAGAACTGAACTAATTATATAAAGAAAATAAAATCCAATTGAAATAGCTGTAACCCAAAATAAAGACCTAAGTATTCCTTTAGAAATGATCTTTTCATTCATTTTATAAATATATAATTTTTTTATCTAGTGTGATTAAATATAAAGGTCATATACAACTAAAACAAGCATATATACCTGCAGTTTCTGTTCTCAATCTTTGGTAACCTAAAGAAACAGAAATAAATTTATTATGAATTGCTAATTCAATTTCAGATTTAGAAAAATCACCTTCAGGTCCAATTAATATAATTGGATGATCTTCAAATTCTTTATAGTCTCTAAGTCTTATTTTTGGAGCTTCATTACAATGTGCAATATATCCACCTGTATTATTTAAAATAAAATTTTTAATATTAATTGGTGATTCTATTTCAGGAAGGTGATATTGCTTTGATTGTTTAATAGCTGTTGCTAAAATTTTATTATAACGTTTTAAATTAATGATTCTTCTTTCTGAATTATTGCAAATTATTGGTGTAATTTGTTTTACACCAATTTCAGTAGCTTTTTCTAGAAACCATTCAAATCTTGAATTACTTTTTGTGGGAGCAATAGCAATATGAGGTAAGTTTTTTTTAAGAATATGTTTTTTTTTCTTAATTATATTTCCTTTAGTCTTTTTAGAATTAATTGAAGACAACTCAACTATTACAGATAAACCATATCCATTAGTGACTTCAACATGATTTCCATTTTTTTTTCTTAATACTTTTCTTATATGAATATTTTCTTCAGGTGTAAATTCAATATATGAATCATTTTCATTTATATTTGGGTGATAGAATAATTCCATAATTACATTTTTAATCTAGCCTTTGAATCTACAGCTAAATCAGAAAAATCTTTTTTTAAATATTTAAGATACCCAACTATACCAATCATTGCAGCATTATCAGTTGTATATTCTAATTTTGGCATAAAAACTTTCCAGTTATGTTCTATAGCTAAATTTTTTAAGATCATTCTTAAGTGTGAATTTGCGCTCACACCACCTCCAATAGCTATTGTAGTTATTTTCGTTTCTTTAACTGCTAGTTTTATCTTCTTAAGTATTATCTCTATTAAAGTATATTGAATAGAAAAACAAAGATTAGGCAAATTGTTTTTAATAAATTTATCATCATTTTTTATACTTTTATTTATAAAATTGATAACTGAGGTTTTAAAGCCACTATAACTTACGTCAAAACCTTTTACATTTGGGATAGGGAATTGGTAAGTGTTTTCAGTGCTTTTTTTTGATAGTCTATCAATTTCAGGTCCTGCTGGGTAATTAAGTCCAAGTGTTTTTCCACATTTATCAAAAGCTTCTCCTATTGCATCATCTATAGTTGTTCCAATTATTTCCATATTAAAATAATCATTTACTAATACAATCTGAGTATGTCCTCCTGACAAGGTTATTCCAAGAAATGGAAAATTAGGTTTTTCAGATTTATCTTCAATAAAATGAGCAAGAATATGAGATTGCAAATGATTAACCTCAATTAATGGAATTTTGAGTCCCATTGAAAGTGATTTAGCGAAAGATGATCCAACTAATAATGACCCTAATAGTCCAGGACCTCTAGTGAAAGCAATTGCAGATAATTCTTCCTTTTTAATTTTCGCCTTTTTTAGAGCTTCATTTACAACAGGGATTATATTTTTTTGATGTTCTCTTGATGCTAATTCAGGAACAACCCCTCCATAGGCCATATGCACTTGTTGATTAGCAACAATATTTGATAATACAAAATCATCTTTTAATATTGCAGCAGCTGTATCATCACAAGAAGATTCAATACCTAAAATATAGCACGGTTTTTGAAGCATTAATTGTTAACTTTCGAATTATTAACAAAAATACTAGTTTAATATCAATAAGTATAAAAAAATATTAGTTAGTCTAATAGCTATCCCTTTTAGTTTAGTTGTATTGACTATTCTGTTTTTTTCAAATTCTTCGTTTCAAAATAAAATTTCTACTTCTATTGTTGGGAAGATTAATGATCAATATCAAATAGATCTTTCGATTAAAAATACGAGTATAAATTATGACGGGAAAATTATTCTTAAAAATGTAATAGTTAATGACCATAAATTAGAAAATTTATTGTCAGTTTCTGAAATATTAATATCCTATAATGAATTTCTCAATATTCTTAAAGGGCTATATTCTTTTGAGAATGTTTTTTTGTCAGGATTAGAGTTTAACATAAAACAATATCCTGGTGATAAAGAAAATAATTTAATTATTTTTTTAAATAAAATTCAAAAAAAAGAAATAATTAAAAACATAAGTAATGTTTTTTCGTCTAAATCAATTCAAATAAGAAAAGGAGAATTTAGAATTCATGATAATTTAAATAATAAAGTAGTCTTATTTGAATTAGAAAACATTGAATTAATTAACTTAATAATAGAAAAATCAACTATTTCAACCAAAATTAAAGATGCTATATTTAATAATTCAGATTATTATATAAAGGATTTTTCTGGAACACTTTTGTTAAACAAACAGTCTCTTTTAATTTCAGATATTTCAGTGCATTACGGTAAAAGTTTGTTAAAAGCAAATTTAAATTTTAATATTCGAAATATTGATTTAGATAAAATAAAATCAACTGTTCTTGTTACTGGAGAAATTAGTGAAAGTAAATTAAATATTGTTGACCTTCCGCAAGCTAATAAGTTTTTCAAGAATAATCAAGAATTTATCATTAAGTCAGATTTCAATGGAACTTTAGATAAATTAGTTTCAAATATTAAATTATATAATCAAGAAAGAGATTTCAGCATTAACTCTAGTTTAAGTATTAATAACTTATTTTCAAAATCAAACAATCAAGCTGTTACTATTGATTTAAAAAGACTTGACCTTAGAAATAATTTTTTTAATAAAGTTTTAAATGATTCAATAAATGAAAAAATTAATACATACTCTAAAAATATAGATTCATTATCAGTAAATGGAAAAATCAATTTTTCAATGGACGAGTTTATTTTTGATTTAACATCTACCTCAAATATTGGAAAAATTAATTCTAAGATTGAGATTGAAATATTATCCAATAACACTTGGTCGTATACTTCTCAAATTAATCTTGAAGAGACCAAATTAGGAAAGTTGCTTAATCTAAAACAAGTAAACCAGGTGACTGGATTGTTGAAGTTTGACGGAATATTTAATCAAAAAGATGGTTTTAAATCTTCTTGGCAATCAAATTTTGAAAGAATAGATTTTTCATACATTAATTTGAATGATATTTCAAGTAATGGATATATTGATAACAAAAATTTTAAAATATGGATAAAATCAAACTCAGCTAATTTTAATTTTTCTGGGAATTTTAATTTTAATTTTAATAATCCCTATGCTCTTAATTTTAATTTTAATTTAAATAAAATTAATTTATCAAAATTAAAATTAGCTTCCAGCGATAAAGAAATATACTTTAAAGGCATTATTTCTTCATCAATGAGTGAGAAGTTTAAGCAAAATAATTTTAATAGGATGCTTACTGTTAAATCTCCTAAAATATTTAATATTAAAAATGAAATTGACTTTAATGATTTTAATATTAATTACATTAAAAATGATTTGCATCGTAAAATTGTAATTGATAATTCAGATGCATTAAAATTAAATTTTTCAGGAGATTTTCTTTATACTGACATTAAGGATTTAATAATTAATTCATTAAGCAATATTTATCCATTCATAAAATCTAATAGGATAATTAGAGACCAATACTTTAATTTCAATCTAGAGCTAAACAATAATTTAGTGACTTCATTGTTTCCTGATTTATCAGTCTCTGATAAATCCTTTTTGAAAGGCAAAATTAACTCAAAAAATGTTAATTCATTTATGGAAATCAATTTTCCTTTTCTTCAGTTTGATGACTTTAGACTTGAGAATATAGATCTTAAGACCAATCCTTTAATCAAAGAGTACAGTTCTAAATTGTCTGTTAAAAAAGTTTTTTATAAAAAAAACGTGATCTCTGATTTAAATCTTTCTAGTTCTAAAGTAAATGATACTTTATTTTTTATACTTGAAAGTAAAAAGTTAAATAACTCAAATGGTTTTATTAGAGCTGATATATTCCACTTTGTTAACGAAAAGGGAGTTTCTGTAATAAAATTTAATCCATCTGTTTTAAATTTTAAAAATAAAAATTGGTTTATTATTGGCAATGAAGATTTACCAATGATATTGTTTAATCCAAAATTAAATAGATATCAAATAGAGAATTTTAATTTTTATCTAGAGGATCAAAAGATATCTTTTACAGGTCACTATTTGAGTTTAAATCAAATGAATTTAACGTTTTTATTGGAAAAGGTTTCTTTAGAAGATGTTATTCCTAATAATGATAAATTAGATTTTAAAGGAATTTCTAATTTGAAATTTGTAATTAATAGGCAAGGTGGTGTTGATCAATCAGAAGGGGTTTTTAAAATAAAAAACTTTTCAATTAATAAGAAATCTTATGGTGATTTTAAATTTAATTTTTTAAGCGATTCTAATAGTTATGAATATATTATTAATTCTACTATAAAAGAAAAGGATAAAATTTCTTTTAAATCTCAAGGAAAGTTCTCTTTTCTAGGAGAAGAAGTCAATTCAGAGATTGATTTTATCTTTAATAACTTCGATTTATCATTTTTATCAAAATTAGGAAAAGATAAAATTAAAAACATTACAGGAAGCATTACTGGTGAGGCCTCTATTAAAGAAAGTTTTTTTGATCCTAAAATAAATGGATCTCTTAAATTAAATAATACTTCTTTATACATACCATACACAAATACTACTTATAAGTTTAATAATAATTCTTCAATTTTATTATCTGATGAAAATTTCGAATTTAATAACACTTTATTTTATGATTCGAAAGATTTAACATCCGGAATTCTTAATGGTAAAATTTCTCATAAAAATTTTAAAAACTGGTATTTAGATTTAAATATTGATTCACAAAGATTATTGGTGATAAACAAACTATATGATGAAAAATCTTTTTTTTATGGCAGAAGTTTTTTGGAGGGAACTATAAATTTAATTGGACCCACTAAAAATCTAATCATTGATGTAGCCGGATCTACTGCCAAAGGAACATCTATAACTATTCCGTGGCAGGACTCAAAAGGTCTTTTAGATACATCTTTTATTGATTTCATGCAAAAGGATATCCAAAATAAAATAAATAATTCTAATGCACTTGTTTTTGATGAAAGTTTAGTAACAGGATTAGAGATGACATTCAATTTAGAGGTCAATAAAAATGCAGAATTAGAAATTGTAGTTGATCAAGCGTCTGGAAGCACAATAAAAGGTAGGGGTTCTGGAAAAATATTAATGGAAACAAATATTGATGGAAAATTCAATATTTGGGGTGATTTCATTTCAGATGAAGGTATTTATAATTTTAAGAACTTAGGTTTAATAGATAAAAAATTTAAACTCTCTCCGGGAGGAACAATTGTTTGGGATGGAAATCCTATTGATGCAGAAATGAATTTAGAAGCTATTTATCAAGTTCCTGGTGGAGCAAACCCTTCTATTTTGTTAGATAATCCAAATTTTAATAAAAAAATTCCAACTAATGTTTCTATAAAACTTCAAGGAAATTTATTAAAGCCAGATAACCCTAATTTTCAAATTAGCTTCCCTAACACTAGCGGAACTGTTGTTTCAGAAATAAACTATAGATTATCAGATAAGCAGAGAAGGCAGTTGCAAGCTATTTCTTTATTATCTCAAGGTCTTTTTATTAGTGAAGTTTCTATTTCTCCTCAAGGAATAGCAAATAATTTATATGAAAAAGCTTCTGAAGTTTTTAGTTCTCTAATTGGAGATAATCAAGGAAAATTGAATGTTGGTTTAAATTATTTGAAAGGTGATAAAAGTTCAGCTTTAGATATTAAAACTGAAGACAGAATTGGTGTTACTTTGTCAACTCAGATTAGTGATAATATTTTAATTAATGGTAAAATAGGAGTTCCTATTGATGGCGTTGAGGAGACTTTAATAGTTGGCGATGTTCAGATAGATTTCATTCTTAATGAAGAGGGTTCGTTAAAAGCAAAAGTATTTAATAAAGAGAATGAATTTAAATACATTGGAGATGAATTAGGCTATACTCAGGGTATAGGAATTTCATACGAAGTTGATTTTGATACTTTTCAGAATTTAATTAATAAAATAGTCACTAATAAGAAGGGAAAAGGTTTAAAAAAATAATAAAAAAATGTTTTATTTATCTAGTTAAAAATCAATTAATTAGATAAATAAAACCTAATAAAAACATATATGACTAAAATAATTTCAGTACTCGATACTGATAATTTAAAAAATATAATTGTTAGTTAGTAAATGAAATAGTTATTTTTGAAAACATTATTATGAAAAAAAATAAAATAAATAGAATTGCAGTTTTAACTTCTGGAGGTGATGCACCAGGAATGAATGCTGCTTTGCGAGCAGTTGTAAGGACGAGTGTTTTTTATAAAATTGAATGTTTTGCAGTTTATCAAGGATTTGAAGGACTTATAAATAATTCAATGGAGCTAATGAATGCAAGGTCAGTGAATAATATAATAAATAAAGGAGGAACTATTATTAAATCAGCTAGATCCCTTGAGTTTAGAACTCCTAAAGGAAGGAAAAAGGCTTATGATAATATTGTAAAAAATAAAATTGACGCCCTTATTGTGATTGGAGGAGATGGTTCTTTCAACGGAGCTATAATTTTTGAGAATGAATTTAAAATACCAGTTATTGGAATTCCTGGAACAATAGATAATGATATTTTTGGCACTAGTTATACCTTAGGTTATGATACAGCAATAAACACTGTTGTAGAAGCAATTGATAAAATTCGAGATACCGCTAGTTCTCATAATAGACTTTTTTTTGTTGAAGTAATGGGAAGAGATGTTGGTCATATAGCTTTAAATTCTGGAATTGGAGCTGGAGCTGAAGAAATTTTAATACCTGAAGAAAATTTAGGCTTAGAAAGATTATTAGAGTCATTAAAAAGAAGTGAAAAATCAGGTAAATCATCAAGTATTGTTGTTATAGCAGAAGGAGGTAAATCTGGAAAAAATGTTTTTGAAATTGCAGCATATGTTGAACAAAATTTACCACATTATGAAGTTAGAGTTTCTGTTTTAGGTCACATGCAAAGAGGGGGGTCTCCTTCCTGCTTTGATAGAGTTTTGGCTTCTAGAATGGGAGTTTTTGCTGTAGAGTCCCTAATTAATGGATCTACTAAAGTAATGGTTGGGATTATTGGCGAAAAAATGGTTTTAACTCCTCTTGAAAAAGCTATTAAAGGGAAGTCTAAAATCAATAAAGAATTAATTAGAGTATCAGATATCTTAACAATTTAATATAAATATAAATCAAATATGTCATTAAAAATTGGAATTAACGGTTTTGGCCGTATTGGTAGGCTTGTTTTTCGTTCTGCAATGAAACAGAATGATGTTGAAATAGTTGGGATTAATGACTTACTAGAAGTCAAACATTTAGCGTATATGTTAAGGTATGATTCAGTTCATGGCCCATATAATGGAACTATTGAAGTTTTAAATAATAATTTAGTGGTTGATGGTCATGAAGTAATTATTACAGCAGAAAGAGATCCAGAAAATATTCCTTGGGGTAAAATGAATACAGATGTTGTAGCTGAGTGTACAGGTATTTTTACTACTCTAAAAATGGCTCAAACGCATATAAACGCTGGTGCTAAAAAAGTTGTAATTTCTGCTCCTTCAATTGATGCTCCAATGTATGTGATGGGTGTAAATCATATGCAAGCTAAATCTCAAAATAAAATTATTTCCAATGCTTCTTGCACTACTAATTGTTTAGCTCCAATTGCTAAAGTTTTAAACGATAATTTCATTATAGAAGAGGCTCTTATGACAACTGTTCATGCTGCTACAGCAACTCAATTTACAGTTGACAGTCCTTCTAAAAAAGATTTTCGAGGAGGAAGAAGTACGTTATTAAATATTATCCCTGCATCTACTGGTGCCGCTAAAGCTGTTACCAAAGTTATACCATCATTAGAAGGTAAATTAACTGGAATGGCATTTAGAGTACCTACTGCAAATGTTTCAGTTGTAGATTTAACGGTAAAAGTATCTAAAAGTACTTCTTATGAAGAAATTAAAAAAGCAATGAAAGTTGCTTCACAAAATGAACTAAAAGGGATTTTAGGTTATACAGATGAAGCAGTTGTTTCTCAGGATTTTATTGGGGATATTCGTACGTCAATTTTTGATTCTGGCGCAGGAATTGAACTTAATGACAAATTTTTTAAAATCATATCTTGGTATGACAATGAATATGGATATTCTAATAAATTAATTGATTTAGCTAAACATATCAATAAACTCTAATTAATATATGTATTTAATAGTTGATAGTGGGTCTACTAAAACTGATTGGTTTGCAATAAATGATGAAGGAGAAATATTATTTTCTACTCAGACTTTAGGTTTAAATCCACAAGTTCTTTCATCAGTAATTTTAAATGAAAGAATTATTAATAATTTTGATTTATATCAAAACAGAAAAGAGATAAAAAAACTTTTTTTCTATGGAGCAGGATGCGGAATTTTATCAACTCAGGATCGAATTAATAAAGTTTTCCAGGAAATTTTCATAAACTCTCAATTTAACATTAAAGAAGACACCTATGCTGCCATTTATTCGACTGTAACTCCTGGCAAAGAATCAATTGTTTGTATTTTAGGAACTGGTTCAAATTGCACTTATTTTAATGGAAAAGATATAGTTCAACGAGTAGTTTCATTGGGATATATTTTGATGGATGAAGCAAGTGGAAATTTCTATGGTAAACAGTTAATAAGAGCCTACTATTTTAATGAAATGCCTATAGAGATTTCTAATAAATTTGAATCATCTTATGATCTTTCGCCTAACACAGTTAAAGAACAAATTTATCGTAAGGAAAATCCAAATACATACCTTGCTAAGTTCGCTAAGTTTTTAATTGAAAATAAAGAGCACCCTTATATCAAGGAAATTATATATGAAGGAATGAGGCGCTTTATAATTCATCAGATATTGCAATTTGATAATGCTAAATTAGTCCCAATTCATTTTGTCGGTTCAATTTCATATTTTTTAAAAAGTGAATTAGAGGTTATCCTTTCGGAATTTAATTTAAATTTAGGAAGAGTTGTAAAAAGACCAATTGATGGATTAGTCTCATACCATAAAGACTTATTAGATAAAGCGATTAATTAACTATAGAACAGCTATCATTGACATTTCAACATTAACATTTTTGGGAAGTTTAGAGACTTCAATAGTTTCTCTTGCCGGTTCGATATTTTCTTTAAAATACCCTGAATAAATTTTATTTACAATTAAAGAATCATTTATGTTTTTTAAAAAAATTGATGTTTTTACAACATTTTCAAAAGACATGTTAGCTTCATTAAGAATTGCTTTAATATTACTCATGACTTGAATCACCTCTTTTTCAATATTTTCAATAATTAATTTATTATTAGAGGGGTTAATTGCAATTTGACCTGAAATATAGAGTGTTCTATTCATTAAGACTCCTTGACTATATGGACCAATTGGAGAAGGTGCATTAGTGGTGTTTATTATTATTTTTTTCATTTTTACTATCTTAATCTTTTATCAGGTTCTCTTCTTTTATCATATTTTAGGTCACTTAATAATCCAGACTTTATTCCAATAAAAAAATCCCATGAAGCTCTTCTTCCAAATGGAATCCAAGTAAAATTTAATTGCCAGCTATCTAAGTCTCTATCAAATCTAAATTGCGTATATGTTACACCTTTACCTTTAAAATCATATCCAGATGAAATTCCAATAATCCATTTTGGCGTTAAGTCAATATTACCAGAAACCATAAGTGAATTATTGCTAAAATCATCTTGACGTCTTGAGTTGGCATAAGTCAACGAATATGCAAATTTTAAATCCCAGGGCACTTCAGTTCTATAAATATCACTATTAGCTGCTTTTTTATTCTTAATTTCCCTTCTACTTCTTCCATCAGAAAAATCATTTGCTACCCCGAATAAGTCATCATCTCTTCCTCCTCCAGATAAGCTTTCTATTTCTTGGAAACTTAATTCTTCTTCTTCTTCTTCTTCTTCTTCTTCTTCTTCTTTATTCTTGTTTTTTTCTTTTTTAAAGTCTTCATTTGATAATGAATAACCCATATTTATATTAGCGCTAGTCAATCTAAAAAGACCGCCCCCTTTAGATATATTATAATTAGCTGATCTAATATTGTTGTTGTCAAGAGCGTAAGGATCTACTGTGGCTCCAAAATTTAAATTAACTTTGTCTCTAAATAAACTAGCTCCAGTTGATATTCTTACTGGAGACCAATTAAGGGAGTCAGCAGCAATATTATAGCTGCTAGAGAAACTAAGATTATTTAGAAGTGTTACTTTTTCCAATTCTAATTTTGTGCTGTCCTTACTTTTTACTTTAGCTTCAAAATTATTATTAATACTTATCCCAATTGAATTAGAAAATGATTTTGTTGGTTTCCCAAATAATGAATTTTCAAAACGAGTATATTCTCCAGTTTTTCCATTTGCATCAATTATATAAGTATCATAATACTTTTCAAAACTAGGTTGAGTGCTATAGCTTATAGAGGGTCTAACAGTATGGCGTATTGATTGAATTTTTCTACTATAACCAAAATTAAATGTTCCATAAATAGTTGTTCCTAAACTTGCACTATAGTTGTATTGGCGAAAGGCAGCTAAACCATTTATAGTATCTTTCACTACCCCATTTTCTAATGTATAATCAGAATAACGAACACTGTTAGGTGACCAAGTTTCATTATATTGTCCTGAAGCACTAATACTAAGATGTTTAAAAACTTTAAAGTTGGTGCTTATAGGAATATCAAACCTCATTCCTGACTTAGCGTCGTCAAACATTTCTTTTTTAAACAAAAACTCTTCAGTGGTCATAATTCTACTTTCACCTCTTGTTGAAACCTGAAAGTTGATATTTTGTAAAACCCCCTTTTTTATGCCATCTTTTTTAGCAAAAGGATAAATTCTTTCCATATTAGCTTGAAAAGTAGGAAGAGTTAAGTTAGCTATTTTTGTATTTTTATTTTGAGAAAGAGAAGTGGTTAAAGAAATATTTATTCTTGGGTACTCAGGGAAAGTTTTTGAATACGAAACAGATGAGCTCAAAGTATTGTTTAAAAAATTAGAAGAATTTAATTGATTTACTGATTCCTGAAAATATGAACTACTACCTAAGTTTACTGATGCTGAAAATGAAGAATTAGGGTTTGATTTATTATCTTTACTGTGTGACCATCGGATATTGTATACGGTGTTTTGACTATATTCCGGAAAACCTTTTTCACCTTGAATTAATTTTTCATAGCGATAACTAAATCTTCCTCTAAATTTATAATTAACTTTATATTGAGTATCAAATCTTAACCCATAACTTCCATTTGTGTAATAATCACCTAAAATATTTAAATCATAGTATTTTGATAATGGAAGATAATACCCCCCGTTTTGGAGATAATATCCTCGATCATTACTTTCTCCAATTGTTGGAAATATAAATCCAGATTCATTATTTTGAGTAGTTGGGAAATAAGCAAAAGGAAGGGCAACAGGTGTTGGAATATCGGCTATATATAAATTCGTAAATCCAGCTATTATTTTTTTTCCAGGAACCATTTTACCTCTTTTAATCCTTATATAATAATCAGGTTTTTCTGGATTAGAAGATGTTGTCATTTTAGCATCTTTTAAAAAATAAACTGAGTCATTTTCTTTTTTTGTGAAACCCGAGTAGACATTCATTCCACTTTGTGTAGACTTAGAATTCCATATTATTGCTTTTTTTGTATTAAAATTAAATCTTATTGAATCAGGATTTATTTCGTTGTAATCTTGTTTGAAATATGGAGTTTGAGACAATCTCCCAAGGCTATCTTTAATTCTGCCAGCATAAACTTCACTAATTTCATAATCTAAAACAATATAACCAGCCTTAAGAGTCATTTCTTGATAGATTAACTCAGCTTTGTTGTATAAATGTATTTTGCTGTTCTTTTGATCAATTTTGACAGAATCTATAGCAGTATAGCTTATTAAATCAAGTAGTAGTGGTTTTTTAACAACACTATCATTTTTGATATTTAGATTTTGATTAAAAGATGTAGAGTCAAGTTCAATAAAGTCATTATCTGAATAGTTTCTTATTTTTTTTTCTAAAGTTGATTCTTGAGAACTAACTCTAATCGAAGAAAAAATAAATATTAACAATCCAACTGTATAAAAAGACTTTGTTTGCAAATTGATAAATCCTAAATTTATGTTGATATTTATTCTTAAAATTACACATATTTTTAATGTTTATAAGAGATTTAATTATTTATTAATAATGACAATAAAAAGAAATTTCTTGTGGGTTAATTATATTTTAATCATACTATTTGTTTTTTTGTTCTCAAAAAAAATATTTTCTCAAGGAAACAATAAAAAATTTGTTGTTGCTCTTGACCCTGGACATGGTGGAAAAGACACAGGGAATAGGGGTAATAATTATTTTGAAAAAAAAATCGCATTAAAGATAGCTTTAGGTGTTGGAAAAATACTTCAAGAAAATTCTTCAATTAATGTTATTTATACTCGTAAAACTGATGTTTTTGTTGATCTTATCAAGCGAGCAGAGTTTGCAAATAAAGCTGACGCAGATTTATTTATTTCTATACATTGTGATGCTCATAATTCAGATGCTTACGGAGCTGGAACTTTCGTATTAGGTCTTCACGCAAATCAAAGAAATTTTGAAATAGCTAAAAAGGAAAATAATGTAATTTTTTACGAAGAAAACTATCAACAAAAATATGGAGGGTTCGATCCTAATAATCCTGAATCTGTTATCAGTTTAACGTTGATGCAAGAAACGTATTTAGATCAAAGTATAATTGCTGCTGATGCAATTCAAAAAAGTTTTACTAAAAACTTAAATAGAAAAAATAGAACAGTCAAGCAGGCTGGGTTTATAGTTTTAAAATACACTTATATGCCAAGCGTTCTTGTAGAAACTGGATTTTTAACAAATAAAAAAGAAGGCGCATATTTAAATTCTTCAAAAGGTCAAAAAGAAATCTCAAACGCAATTTCCAAAGCAGTGATAGAATACTATTCAATTGTTAAATTATCTCTAAATCAAAATACTTCTTTCATTGAAAAATTAAAAGAGCCTAGTTCAATTAATTCTATAGCAAAAAAAACAAATCTCTATTTTAGAATACAAATTTCAGCAAGTTCTAATTCCCTAACCGCTAAGAGTTATAATTTTAAGGGGTTAAATCCAATATTCAAAGAGAAAGAAGAGGGATTGTATCGCTATTATTATGGTAAAGCTAGCTCATATAGTAATGCCGAAAAATTAAAAAAGAAAGCAATTAAAGCTGGGTTTAAATCTTCTTTTATAGTTTCATTTTTAAATAATAAAAAAGTTAAACTATCATCGGTAATTGATTTAAAATAATAACTACATTAAGTAAAATAATCATTAATTTTGAGAATAATTAACAATTAAGTTTTGATGTTATCTAAGGAAATTAAATCTTTAATATTAGTTCTAGTGGGAGTTTTATTATTCATTTTTGGATTTAACTTCCTAAAAGGAACTTCTCTTTTTGATAATGAATTAAAGTTACATACTATATACGAAAACGCTGAAGGTCTTCAAAGCGGAACTCCTGTCACTGTAAATGGATTAAATGTTGGTAAAGTAAATCAAATTGATTTTTTAAATGGTTCAACATCTATTCTTGTCTCATTTAGAATTAGAGGTGATTTAAAATTCTCTAAAAATAGTGTCGCTCAATTGTATGAAGCTGGATTTATAGGGGGAAAGTCTATAGCGATTATACCTAAATATGATAATACTTTAATCTTGAAATCAGGAGATACTTTAACTTCTTCAGTTAAATCTGGATTAACTAAAACAATAAGTGATCGTATAGTTCCTTTAGAAGAAAAAATCGAGAGTATTCTTATACAGGTTGATACTTTATTTTTAAGTTTAAACTCTGTTTTAAATCAAAAAGGACAGCGAAATTTAATTTCTATTTTTGATGACTTATCTCAAACCATGAATTCTATCAATTCATTGACTTATAGTGTTGACAAAACAATCAGTAATCAATCAGAAAGTATAAATAAATCAATTGAAAACTTTAATTCGATTTCGAAAAATTTTAAATCAATTTCAGATTCATTGTCTAATGCTAATTTAAAAAATGTAATAGATGAATTTAATATTTTATCTATTAACCTTAATTCAGTTATTAATAAAGTAAAGGAAGGTAAAGGAAATCTTGGTAAACTGATTTATGAAGACTCTCTTTATGAAAATTTAGAGTCAAGTTCAAAAGAATTACAGGAATTATTAAATGATCTTAAGGTTAATCCTAAAAGATATGTTCATTTCTCCCTCTTTGGTAAAAAAGAAAAAAATTTTAAAGAAAATAAAGATTGATAATGCCCTATATTCCAAATATTATTTTTTCTTTTATTTTTTTTATAGCCGTATCTATTTTTATTAAAAATATTAGAAAAATTATTTCAAATATAAAATTAGGCAAAAATTTAAATAGATCAGACCAATTTTATAAGAGATTAAAAAATATGGCAATTGTTGCATTTGGCCAATCTAAAATGGTAAAAAGACCCATTGCAGGTATTCTTCACCTTATTGTTTATATAGGGTTTATTATAATCAACATTGAATTGCTTGAGATAATAGTGGATGGATTTTTAGGAACTCATAGGGTTTTCTCATCATATTTAGGTAATTTTTATAATTTTTTGATTGGAGTTTTTGAGATTTTTGCTTTTTTAGTTTTGGTTTCTGTGATTATTTTCTGGATCAGAAGAAACATAATTCGCTTAAATCGTTTTTGGAATAAAGAAATAGTTGGTTGGCCAAAACTAGATGCTGATATAATTTTATATTTTGAAGTTTTCTTAATGAGTATGTTTTTATTAATGAATGGTGCTGATAATTTGATTCAAAATAATTATCCAGAAAATCTATATTATGTAAATGCAGGTTTTTTTCCAGTTAGTCAATATATATCAATTCTATTAGAGGGTACTTCACAAAGTGGTTTAATAATTATAGAAAGAGTTTCTTGGTGGTTGCATATAATTGGAATCCTGGTTTTTTTAAATTATTTATATTTTTCAAAGCATCTTCATATTCTTTTAGCATTTCCAAATACTTTTTATGCAAACCTAGAACCAAAAGGACGTTTTATAAATCTTAGTTCGGTAACTAAAGAAGTTAAAAAAATTATGGAACCAAACGTCGATTCATTTTCAAATTCAACAAATGATGAAGAGATTCCTGAAAAATTTGGAGCTTCTGATGTTATGGATTTAAATTGGGTTCAACTCATGAATGCTTATACGTGTACTGAATGTGGGAGATGTACAAATGAATGTCCAGCCAATCAAACAGGAAAACTACTTTCTCCAAGAAAAATAATGATGGATACTCGTGATAGATTAGTTGAAGTAGGTGATAATATTTCTCTTAATAAAGGGGAATTTTTAGATGATGGAAAGCGATTAATCGGTAATTATATTAAAAATGAAGAGATTTGGGCCTGCACATCATGTAATGCTTGTGTTGAGGCTTGTCCTGTTGATATTGATCCACTGTCCATTATAATGAGCATGAGACAATATCTAGTTATGGAAGAGTCTGCAGCTCCTTCAGAGTTAAATAATATGATGAATAATATAGAAAATAATGGAGCCCCATGGCCTTTTAATCAACAAGATAGAGCTAATTGGGTTCAAGAAATATAAATTAATATAATATGCATAAAGAAGAAGCTGAAAATTATCTACATCAAAAAGTTGAAAAAGGAGAGTTGGTAAGCCCTGTTTTACCTAATGGAATTAAAAATTATCTTATTGATATAGATGGAACCATCTGTGATGATATTCCTAATGAAGAACCTGAAAAAATGGAAACCGCAAAAGTTTACCCAGATGCTTTAGAAACTTGTAATAAATGGTTTGAAGAAGGTCATTTAATTTGTTTTTTTACTTCAAGAGTTGAAAGGCATCGAGAAGTAACTGAAAAATGGTTGAAATTAAACGGATTTAATTACCATAGTCTTCTGATGGGTAAACCAAGAGGAGGGAACTACCACTGGATTGATAATCATTTAGTTAAAGCCACCAAGTATAATGGAAAGTTCACCGATTTAATTGATAAAGAAGCTACTATTCAAGTTTTTGATGATAGTTACAATAAATAGTTTTCAATTTTCTGAATGAAAAATAAAATTGAGGTTCCAATATTATCAGAGTTGACAAGTAAAGGTGTTGTTCCTGAAATATTGTTTTGGGTAGGTTGCGCTGGTAGTTTTGACGAGAGGGCAAAAAAAATAACTAAGGCTTTTGTTAAGTTATTAGATGAAATGAAAGTTTCATTTGCAGTTCTTGGTGCAGAGGAAAGTTGTTCTGGAGATCCAGCAAAAAGAGCGGGAAATGAGTTTTTATTTCAAATGCAAGCAATGACAAACATTGAAGTGCTTAATAATTATAAAGTAAAAAGAATTGTAACCACTTGTCCACATTGCTTTAATACTTTAAAAAATGAATATCCTCAATTGGGCGGAGTATATGAAGTTCTTCATCATACTCAGTTATTAAAAAATCTTCTTAAAGAAGGAAGGTTATCCATCGAGAAAGGAAGCTTTAAAGGTAAACGAATTACATATCATGATCCCTGTTATTTAGGTCGGGCTAATGGTATTTATGAAGCTCCAAGAGAATTAATTAAAAGACTTGATGCTGAGCTTGTGGAAATGAAAAGCTGTAAATCAAGAGGTTTGTGCTGTGGGGCTGGAGGTGCTCAAATGTTTAAAGAACCTGAGAAGGGTAACAAAGATATTAATATAAGAAGAACTGAAGAAGCTTTAGATGTGAAACCAGAAATAATCGCAGCTGGTTGTCCTTTTTGCAATACAATGTTGACGGATGGAATTAAAGATAAAGAAAAAGAAAATCAAATTCCTGTTATGGATATTGCAGAACTAATAGTTAACGCAAAAGAACTTTAAAAAAAATGCTGGTTTCATTTAAATCATTACCTAATTTTTCAAGAATTTGGATTTTTCAATCTTCAAGGGTATTCACTAATATTGAACTTGTTGAAATCAAATTAAAATTAGATTTTTTTCTTAATCAATGGGCTGCTCACGGAGTTAAATTAGAAACAGGCCATTTAACCCCCTATAATAGATTCATAGTTATTGGCCTTAATGAGTCTAATCAATTTGCAACAGGTTGTTCTATTGATTCTTGTGTTAAATTCATCAAAGAATTAGAATTAGAATATAATATTGATTTATTAGACAAAATGAATGTTACTTTTCGGATTGGAGAAACTATTGATTATGTATCACTTAAAGAGTTTAGATCTTTAGCGAAAAGAAGAAAGGTTTCCTTAAAAACTATAGTGTTTAATAACTTAGTTTTAGATAAGGAGCAATTTGAAGATTTATGGGAAGTTCCTGCTGTCAATAGTTGGCATAGTCATTTTATGAAAATTTAATCATGAAGTACTTATATATTCTTTTATTATTTCCTTTTATAGGGTTTTTTCAAACACCCGATCCATTAATAGATATTAATGCAATTGATCAAAAAATATGGGTTGATAGTATTTATAATCGATTATCTTTAGATGAAAAAATAGGTCAGTTATTCGTGGTTTGGGCTTCTCCTGTAAGGGGAGAGAAACATTATAAAAAAATTGAAAAACAAATAAAAAATCACAAAATTGGTGGAATTATTTTTTCATTAGGAGGTCCTAAGGCCCATGTTAATTGGTTAAATTCTTTTCAGGATAGTTCTAAAACACCTTTAATGATTTCTATGGATGCTGAATGGGGAGTTTCTATGCGTTTAGATTCTGTTATGGCTTTTCCATGGAATATGACCTTAGGCGCAATAAAAGAAAATAAGTTAATTGATGATATAGGGTACAGAATTGGACAACAAGCAAAAAGATTAGGAATTCATATGAATTTTTCACCCGTTATAGATGTTAATACAAATTCAGAAAACCCTATTATAGGTAACCGATCTTTTGGTGAAAACAAAGTTAATGTGTCTCAAAAAGGAATAGCAATGATTAATGGTTTAAGTAAAGCAGGAGTTCTATCCTCAGCTAAACATTTTCCTGGTCACGGTGATACTTCTCAAGATTCTCATAAGGTTTTACCTAAAATAATTTTTTCACGAAATCGTATTGATTCAATTGAGTTATTTCCTTTTAAAAAATTAATTAATAAAGGGCTTTCTTCAGTAATGATTGCTCATTTAAATATACCCTCGTTAGACGAAAATGTTCCTTCTTCAATGTCTAAAACTATTATTACTAAAATATTAAAAGAGGAGCTTGGTTTTAAAGGTTTAATATTTACGGATGCTCTAGACATGAAAGGAGCTACTAGTTTTTCTAAATTAGGAAACATAGACTTAGTTGCATTTCTTGCAGGAAATGATGTATTGTTGATGTCTAATGATATTTCTAAAGGAATTAGGGCTATAAAAAACGCATATAATTCAAATATAATAACAGAGAATAGACTGTCTCATTCTGTAAAGAAAATTTTAAAAGCTAAATATAAAGTTGGCTTAAATAATTTCAAAAAAATAAGTCAAGAAAATCTTATAAAGGATTTAAATTCTGTGAGTGATAAAAAGCTTTACTCTAAAGCTATTTCAAGCGCTATTACGGTTATAAAAAATAAAAATGATATAATTCCATTAATGCCTAATAAAAGATATGGTTTAATAACATTAGGGGATTCTAGCTCGGAAATATTTTCTGAATATTTATCAAAAAAAATTAATATAATTAAAATTAATCCAAAGAATAACTTTAAATCAATACTTAATGAAATTAAAGATACTGATGCATTAATAATAAGTTTTCATCGCTCAGATAAATCTCCTTTTAATGCTTTTAAATTTTCAGTTGAAGAAATTACTTTAATTGAGAAAATCGCTAAAACACATCCAGTGATTTTAAATGTTTTTGTAACCCCTTATGCTTTAAATAGTTTTAATAATATTAATTTAATTGAAGGAGTAGTTGTGAGCTATCAAAACAGTAACTTAGCTCAAATTGAATCTGCGTCAATAATTTTAGGAGAAAAGAGTTCAATTGGAAGTTTGCCAGTATCAATTAAAGATTCATTTCTAGTTGGTTATGGAATTAAAACGAGGTCCAATAATATTTTAGAATATTCTGATCCTATATCAGTTGGTGTTTCCTCTGACAAACTTAATGAAATTGATAAATTAATTAATATTTCAATAGATTCAATGATGACTCCTGGAGCTCAAGTTCTTGTTGCTAAAAAGGGAAAGATTTTTTATCATAAAACTTTTGGTTATCAAACTTATAAAAAAAAACATCCTGTAAAAAAAGACAACTTATACGACATAGCTTCTTTAACCAAAATATTAGCAACACTTCCATTGATTATTCAAGAAGTTGATAAAGGTGATCTAAAATTGGATGATACTTTAGGGGATTTATTTCCTCGTTTTTCAAAAAGCAATAAAGGAAACATTAAGGTAATTGATGTATTAACTCATTACGCTAAACTTAAGCCTTGGATTCCTTTTTACTTAGAGACTCAAAAAAAAGGAAATAAACTTAAAAAAAATATATATAAAAAAAAATATAAGGTTAGATTTTCTAAAAAAGTAGCTGAAAATATTTATATAAAAAATAATCAAAGTGAAAGCATTATTCAACAAATATTTAAAAGTGAATTAAGAGATACGTTAGAATATAAATATTCCGATTTTCCTTTTATTATTTTTCAACATTATTTTGAAGAAAAATATGGAAAACCTCTTGACGAAATTGCTGATCAAAAAATATTTAAACCATTAGGGTTAATAAAAACAACTTTTAATCCTTTAAAAAATAGTAATCAAAAATTAATCGATATAATTCCATCTGAAATTGATACATATTATAGAAATCAAGAATTGAGAGGCTATGTTCATGACATGGCTGCTGGAATGCTAGGAGGAGTAGCGGGTCATGCAGGAATGTTCTCTACTGCCAGGGAAATAGCTATCATTATGCAGATGTACCTTAATAAAGGCTATTATGGCGGAGAAAGATTCTTTAGCTCTAAAGTTTTTGATGAATTCAATAATTGTGTATACTGTCATTTTAACAATAGAAGAGGAGTTGGGTTTGATAAACCACAGATTGAAGGAGAGGGTTCAACTTGTGAATGTGTTCCTAAATCAAGTTTTGGGCACTCTGGATTTACTGGCACATATACTTGGGCTGATCCCGAACATGAAATAGTTTATGTATTTCTATCAAATAGAACTTATCCTACTATGAAAAACACATTATTAATTGACCATTCTATAAGGACAAGAATACAGAAAATAATTTATGATTCAATTAGTGATTAATATTTATAAATTTTGAAAATAGGAATAGTTTGTTACCCAACTTTTGGAGGCAGTGGAGTAGTAGCTACAGAATTAGGGCTTTCCCTTGCTTCTAAGGGAGTAGAGGTTCATTTCATTACATATAAACAACCTGTTAGATTAGATGTTTTATCAGCTAATGTTTATTTTCATGAAGTACATGTTCCAGAATATCCTTTATTTCATTTTCAGCCCTACGAACTTGCGTTATCAAGTAAATTGGTTGACACTGTAAAATTATACAACATTGATCTGCTACATGTCCATTACGCAATACCTCATGCATATGCAGCATACATGGCGAAAAAAATGCTAGAAGATCATGGGATTTCAATTCCAATTGTAACTACGCTACATGGAACAGATATAACACTTGTGGGTAGTCATCCTTTTTATAAAACAGCAGTTTCTTTTAGTATTAATAACTCTGATTGCGTTACTTCGGTTTCAGAAAATCTTAAAAAACAAACAATAAAGTTATTTGATATTAAAAAACAAATTAAGGTTATTCCTAATTTTGTTGATTTCTCAAGGCATGAATCTCACAATGATTCTTGTAATAGGGAATCTATAGCTTCTATGGATCAAAGAGTGATAACCCATGTAAGTAATTTTAGACCTGTCAAAAGAATAATTGATGTTCTAAAAGTTTTTGAAAAAATATCAGAAAAGATTTCTTCAAAATTAATTATGGTGGGAGATGGTCCTGAAAAAATTAAGGCTGAAGAGTATTGCTTTAAAAATGGACTAGAAAAAAGGGTGAGTTTCTTAGGTAAAAGCAATCAAGTATATGAGGTGTTATGTTATTCTGATTTGTTTTTATTAACATCTAGAACAGAAAGCTTTGGATTGGCCGCCCTTGAAGCAATGATGATGAGTGTTCCGGTAATTTCCACTAATACAGGTGGACTCCCTGAAGTAAACATAGAAGGTGTGTCAGGGTTTTTATTTGATGTTGGTGATATTGAAGGTATGTCAAATAAAAGTATTGAGTTACTTAAGGATAGTGTTTATCTGGAGAAAATGAAAGTTTCAGCCAAAAAAAACGCAAAAAGATTTAATATAGATAGAGTTTTGGACTCTTATATTGAAGTTTATGATGAAGCTTTAAATAAATGATTTAATCAGGATGGTAGACTCTTTTAGCTTTTGCATAAACTTCTTTTTTATCTAAAGTCATAGGTTTAGTTTTATATTTTGAATAAAGCTCCATCTGATCAGCATAATGAGGTGATTCCGGATGATCTGAACTTCCGTAAGAAATTATTGATTCAATTTTTGGTCCATCTTGATTGAAATTAACTAATTGAATATATGACTCTCCGCTTACAGCTTTGACTTCGCCCTTTTTATAAGGGGTAGAAGATATTGAAGTTATAACATCTGGAATTCCATAAATTGGAATTATTTTATTTCCTCTAACTAATTTTTGATATTGACCCAAACTAACATCAATTGTTCCGAAATTAGCTATCATATATTTTTTTGCATCTCTTAGAGCTTTTATTAATAAATTTTCATTAAAAACTTTGGGTTCCTCTATGGTGTTATAGTATTTTCTGAGCTGATGATAAAAAATAAGATAAGATCCCGCTCCTAATGAATTTACATTAGCTTTTCTATCCCATTTTTGAATTCTGCTAATTAACTTTGATAAGTCTGGATATAAATCAGCATTAATTTTAAATAAAGAATTTATATCCATCCATGAATAATTTAAGGGATCTGGCAGTTGATTGTCGTATTTTAATTTTTTAAAATCTTCATAACTTATTTTTGAATGAGAGTCTATTATCGATTTTATTCTTGTTGATCTATTATTGTCATAAAGTTCAAAACCCATATCTGATGGGAATAAATCTATATTAGGGTTTTCATAATCTGCTGTTGATTTAAACGGACTATGATTTGCATTGTAGATATATCCTGAAGTAGGTTGGAGTATTTGTGGAAGATCCTTGATGTCATATGTTTTATTCCATAATGTTTTTAAAGTATTTCCAGGAACTACGTTTTTCCAATCATAACCTTTTTTTCTTATTGGTATTAACCCATTAGAAATATAAAAAATGGTATCATTTTTATCAGCATAACCAATATTATAT
>Ga0114997_10000518_pt1 | contig 31586 bp, 33 predicted proteins | sample ArcticOcean_MG_C_2_FD_87045 | JGI IMG/M metagenome (GOLD analysis project Ga0114997, IMG submission 87045) | Marine microbial communities from western Arctic Ocean - ArcticOcean_MG_CB4_136 | ecosystem: Environmental > Aquatic > Marine > Oceanic | place: Arctic Ocean: Canada Basin | collected... | reverse complement strand
TTGTGGTATCTGAAATATAGGAAAGTGTTCTGCACCTAAAATATATTTAGTAGAAACGTCATTTCTCATATTTGGGTTATCTAATGAAACTTTACCTTGCCAACCACCTTCGGTGAACCAAGCTATCTTGTAATCTTTTAACCCCACACTATCTCCGTCATTTCTTCCTTTGTCATCTTCTTTGCTGACTTTGAATTATATGGTTCTGATAATTTATTATCTTGTTTATTTTGTTCCATTCTAATGTGAATATCATTTCCATAAAGATAAGTTCTTTCTATTTCTTTCTTAGAAATCAAATCCTCATTTGTTTTTTCACCTGGTCTTTTTCCAATTATCTCTACATCATCAGATATAACTTTAGCTAAATTTAACATATTAACACATTTCATCTTATAAGACTTTACGAAAGCACCACCATGTTGTTCTGTCCAATCAACAGTTCTTTTAATTAATTGTGCCGCGTCCTTTTGTGTAAATATCAATCTGTTCATATCTGGGTCTGTTAGTTTTAATGGTTTTCCTTCTTTTTTTAACTTTAACCAAAATGGTAATACTGAACCATTACTATGTGCTACATTTGCAAATCTTGTAAGTGCAAATCTATTAGTATCATTATTACTGTTCATAAAAACTCGTTCCATTAAATACTTTGATGCCCCATATACGCTTTCTGCTAAACAAGCTTTGTCTGTACTAATTCCAATTGTAACTGGTACATCATTCATAATACTAGCCTCTACCACGTTTAAGCTACCCATTACATTTATATTACAACCAGCAATAGGATTGGTTTCCATCAAATCAATATGTTTCATTGCAGCTGCATGAACTACTACATCAGGTTTCACGTTTTTGAATATTCTTAACAATAACCCATTCTCTTCTATACTACCAACATAAAATTTAACTTCAGGGTGTTCTCGTTTTAACTCAACTATTTTTTCTTCATTTCTACTGACACTTATATATTCATTATCGTTCTGTTCAATTAGAGCTTTACCTACTGTACCCGTTCCACCTGTTATTAATATTTTCATTAATTATAACTCACTTAAAGTTTTGTAAACTAATTCATACTCTGTAGATAAGTATCTAAGTACTTCTCTGAAATTTAAATAATTTTTCTCATTCCAACAATTATCATTCCAATCACCAGTTATATGAGATTGAAACATAAATCTATTATCCCATAAATTAATATTCTCTGTTTCGTGTATTCCATCACAACCGTAATATGTATCACACTTAAAATCAATGTTAGAATTTATCTCATTGTGTGCCGCTACCCATTTAAAATTTTCACCTATAAGTTTAGCACTCTCTTGATTACATCCCCAACCTGGCATCCTAAATCCTTTTGGTTTATACCCCACCGCATTCCATTCATCAAATATCATTTTAGTTCTATCTTTAGATTCTTGATAATTAAGTTCCAAAAATTCTTGGTCACCTATTTGTTCAAATGTGTATTTAAAAACTTTGTGGTAATAACCATGTGATGCAATTTCTACCCAAGATTTCGATAACCACCAATCTACCCAATCTTTATGTTTTGATATTGGATATTCTTCGTGGTAATTAGCTGGAATAAACAAAGTAAATTTACAACCAAATTCTTTATTAAGTTCTTCTAAATAACCAATTGATTCATCGTCTTCACAGCCCCAACCTTGTTCTGGATGTAAGTCGTCTATAGCTACTATTACTTCCATACGTCTTCCCAAGTGTGAGATTTGTGATTTGGATTAGTTATATTGTAACAATTCTGTTCACTCAGTTTATTAGCTTTAACATACCAATCATTACTTCTTCTTCTCAAATTTACTGTCTTTCCACTTTCACCAGCAACATACATTCTCTTTTTAGGATTGTTTCTATTATGTACAAGTAAAATATTTTTTATAACAAACTGTGGAATCATTCCCAAAACTTTTTGTATCATAAACATAAAAGCAGTGTCTTCGTGTACAAAAAATACTGACCTAGGTATATTAACTCCAGATTTTATAACCTCGGAGGATATCACAAGACCACAACCATTAAACTTGTGTTGATTTAATAACTTAACATCTAACTCTTCTACTTTATCATTAAAGTTATTCATTTCATCGATATTCATACTGTATCTTAAACTCCACCAATGTTCTTTAGGGTCAAAATCATCTGGTGAATCGTAGAATGGTTTATCAGTAAAATCTGGATGTTCTAATACTTTCCAAGAATCGTCCCACATCTTACACATGCCAAAAAATGTAATATACTTTGGTCTTTCATCTTTAACCTGAGTGTGCATATTATCTAATATCTCAAATGTCTGTCTTGGTATAAGTGCATCAGATTCACCCCACATTAATACATCAACTTTATCACAATAATTTTCATTAAACTCTCTACGATAATCAGCAATAGTATAAATATTATTTCTCATATTAAACTTTATTGTAAGATTGTAAGTATTACTTACTACACCAACTTCATCATTATCTTCATAATCAAAGATATCAAATAACAATTTATCAAACTTTTCTCTAACTTCCACCATTGACATTTGACTCTCATCTACCTTTTCTAACGTTTGGTCACAGTTAAAGTATAAATCTACTATAATGTTTTCTTTGTTATCAATATTTTTAATAGAATTTTTAACACTTTGTAGATATTCTCCAACCATTTCTATTTCATACCATTGAATTAAACATCCTATTGCAAACTTATTTTTTATTTCAACCATGTTGTTTTGTTCCTATTCTATATACCACTTGATTTGCTGCCTGAACACAAGTTCCTATTTTACCTGAAAATATAGTGAACACTTTATCACTCTCTTTCATAACAAGGGTTGGTCTTGCATCATCATAATCTCTATGTGCTAATACAGTCCTGATAGTAAACATGGAACCAATATGTTCTAATTTATCAAAATCTTCAAAGAACTCCATACCCGCTTCTATAAACTTTTTAATCTTGGTAATTTTTGGATTAGTAATAATACCATTATTTATATATCCAATAATATCTTTATTTAACACCATTGGATAATCTCCTACATTAGTAGAATGTATTGCGTGTTTAACATGACCTAAAACGTGTAAATCCTCTTTAAATGGGTCAAGACACATAAAAGGACCATCCATTACAACTACACTTTTATTCTTATAAGAATCTGGTAATCTTACTACGGGTTTCTCAACCACTTCATACTGATATTGTTTCTTGTAATCTAATAATTCGTTTATCTTAGCGTAAGTAGCAATCACAACATAGTCATAGTCATCAAAATCTTCTCTTGTAGTAGATTTATTAAGAACCACTTTTACACCAACACCTTTCATCCTGTAAGATACTTGTGTCGTTAACCCATCACTATCAAATAGCTCTTCGGTTACTTCTACTGTTAAATCAGTTCCATTAAGTGGTTCGTGTGAGTTATACTCTAATCCCATCTCATCTAAAAACTTTATATAATCCTCACTTGATACCATTGAATCACGTGATGATATAGCATAGAAATGATTTATATCACCATTAACTACACTATCTCCATATTTTCTTTTAAATTGTTTTATACCATCTAAACATTCTTGTGCAGTTTCTTTACTTCGTGGGTAGTGATAACCTTTATGTAATCTATACTGATTTATATTTGAAGCACATTTCATTATACTATCTAACTCTTCGTGTAAAGTTACATTGAATCCTGCCGTAGCTACTGTTATTGCAGTCGTTGTTCCAAATATTCCACCTCCTACTACTAACACTTTTGGATATACTTCTTTCTTTACTGCTTCACATAACTTGATTGCATTTAATGTTCGTTTCTTATTATCTTCATAGTTAACCGAACCATCAAAACATTTTAACAACATACCCCTTAGTGGATTTTCTTTTGTAATCACGTCTACGTTATTTATTGTGTGAAAATGGGGACCATTATAATCGTATATACTGTAATCAAATTTAGCAGAACGACCATCTTTTAATTTTATTTTAAAACTAATTATTGTTCCATCTACTTGATATTTTATATTAGTTATACTTTTTATTTCAATATCATCTGAACCAACCCAAGAATAGAAATGATGATATGCTAAATTATCAATAATATTTGCATTAAATGAACCAAATTTATACCACTTAAAGTCTACTTCTTTATTAGTATCAATCGGTAGAGTATCATACCAATGAAATACATCATCTACATAAAGTTTAACACCAAAGGCGTCAGCTAGTAAAAATAAACCTTTAGATGTTTCCTCTGTTAGTGTTAATGGTTTTTCACAAAATACATTTTTTCTATTAACTAACCATTTCTCTACTTGTTCATAGTGTAAATCATTTGGTGTAGATATTACAATCCAATCTGCATCATTTGGTTGTACAAATTCAACACTATCTTTAATAGTATTTTCTATCTTACTACCAAAATTACCTTTTCCTATAATGGATACTTTAACCATACAAATATTTGTAAGTCTTTTCCATCCAATATGGGACAGACTTTTCTTTTTCAGGTAGTCCATTGAAATGTGAAACCCACCCTAATTTTGTGTGTAACATATCTTCACCTAATATTTCTTTTTTTAACATACAACTCATATTAAATTCATACGGTAATAATTTTCTTTCAATATTATGTCGTTTTAACATAAAATTTAAAGGTGTTTGGTCTGTACCTACACCATAGGTTTTTTGTATATTTTTAAGTGTGTCTTTATGTTCAAAATAAAATTTTCTCATTTCATCAAAAAATGGCCTGTGAGTTTTATTTACTATTTGAAGTCCACTATTACCATATTCCCAAAAATGAAACCATTCAGTTGTAAATATTGCTTTTTGATAATGTTCCATACCTCTAAGTATCCAATCATAACTACCATCATCGTGAACCAAACAATATTTGTTATCTGTAAACTCAAATATATTAGGGCATGTTGGGTGAACTATCGTATCAGCATCTACTATTAGAATCTGGTCATAGTTCATATCATTAGCATCTAACATATCAAATAAATAATATCTTTGCCAAATAATATGCATATCTTTAACTGGTAATACTGGGTCTTCCATTATGACTAATTCACAGTCATATTTATCACAAAACTTTTTCCAAGAATCAATTGAATACTGATATTCTTTTTTTGTTTCTGCGTGATTTGAGAGTATATTTCCTAGATTGTGCTCACGTGTAGTTACTTGGGGTTTATAATCTATCATAAAAACTATATTACTCATTACAAATACATCCTTCCATATCAAAAAATTTAGTACCTACTGCAGAAACTAAATCTTCTGGTTTTTCACCTATAAACTTAATACTTTTTAAATCACCAGATAATAATTTCTCATCGATGGCTTTTTTTACTTCACCTGGTGGGAATCCGTAATCGTCAAATATAAAAATAACATCTTTCCACAATCTCAATGAATTTTCTATATCACTTTTTACTTGATAGTATTGATGTCCAGCATCTATAAAGACAACATCAACGTCTTTAGGTAAATAGTCTTCCCAGGTTTCCATATATAAATCCATTTTAACTAACTCTACGTTATCTCTGTCTTCTGTATTTTTCTTAGCTTGTTTTAAATTCCAATCATCTATTTCAACAGCATATACCTTCTTAAATATATGACTTAGTAATCTTGTAGATTGTCCTTGAGATGCACCGATTTCAACAACTGTCTTGTCTTTATATTCGTCTCCAAAAAATTCTAATAAGTCTTTTTTAAACTTTCTTGATGTTGTATATTTTGCTGTGTCTTTATGAAGAACTTCATTTAATATTGTATCGTGTGGTGTAATGATATAATTATCTTTAACTAAATCCCAAGTTTGTTTCATAATATCAGAACGTTGGTCTTTAGGTATTCCATTAAAACACCAGTTATAACCATATTTTATAAAGAAAGGAGTCTTATCTTCACCTGCTTGCCAGTTGTGACTGAATAATTCTTTTCTGTGCATATGAGTTAATTTATATGCAATAGGTAAATCTAACTTAACATCAATATTTTTCATCTGTAACCAATAGTTCATAGGTGTTTGTTCAGTTCCTTTTTTGATAATATTATCTTGTAAATCAACAAGTTTATCAACATTATCATAATACAGTTCTTTAAACGATTGAAAAAATTCTTTATGTTTTTTATTAAATACAATAAAACCAGAGTTTACATATTTAGATTGGTCAAATTCAAACCCATCAAAAAATTCTTTGTAACCCTGTATACTATCGTGTATCCATCGCATATTATCTTTGTCGTGCCAAGCAGTAAATCTATGGTCTGTTAACTCGAAAAAATTAGGAGCATCCCATTTATACATAAAACTACTATCGACTAAACATATTTGGTCATAATCTATATTACGTCTTTCTAATTCATCAAACACAAATAAAGCTTTTTGCCAATTAATTCTAAATTTAAATAAATCTTGTTCTATCGGTTCAGAAAACTCTACAAATTCACAATTGAATCTCTCACAAAAATGTTTCCAAGTATTCTTAGAATATTCAAAATAATCATAACCACCATACTTTTCTGATAATTGGGGATTCTCTACACCTACCCACCATATAACATTTTTACTCATAATTATTTAACTCCTCTTGTGTTACAGTAGATACGCCGTGTTTTTGTACCACGAGTGTAGTACAGTTTTGAGCTAATTCTATTGCATTTTTTATATTTCTTGTATTTAAATAACCACACACTAAACCGGCAATAAAAGTATCACCAGCTCCACTAACATCTTTTACTGGAACTTCTTTTACTGGAAAACTGTTACCGTTATACTTACACCCGTTACTACCTAATGTAACGATAAGTTTTTTCTCAAACCCTTTGTCTGATAATAATTCGTGATTCTTATTATATTCTAATTCATTTATCTTAATGAAATTTGCATCTTTAACCCAATTACCAAGTTTCTTTTTAGTATCAACGAATACGTTATTATTATTTTCACAAATAAATTGAATATCATCTTCTTCTAAGAACCCCTTACAATAATCTGAAATGATAATCGCATCAATTTGTACAGTCTGACCCATAGAATTATATGTGTTATTTATTATATTATTCCTTTCTTTTTTTGAAATCCCATCACAATAATCGTGTTCATCAACTCTCAATACCATTTGACCACTACGATTTTCAACATATCGTTTTTTTACGATACTATTTTTGTTTGTTACTGTATGGATTGTGATTCCTAATGCCTCTACATTATTAGAAACATTACGAGCCATACCATCATTTGATTCTTCGTGTGTTGGTGTAAAAACTGGTACTGGTGCTTCAGGACTAATCCTTTCTATATCACCATAAATAAATACATCTTTACAACTATCTCCTATAACTAATACTCTCATTACTGACCATCTCCTTTAATAACTCTGTATGAATCTGAATCTTCGTGGTGTGTAGATACTTCAAATATTCTACCATCTGTTACAGCTTCTAGCTGATGTGGTTGTCCTGGTCTTTGTCTTACAACATCACCATTTGATATTATCGTCTCATCTAACTCTGCAGTTTCTGTATCTATCCATCTATATATAAATTCACCATGCTCTACATACCAAGTCTCATCCTTTTCCATATGATAATGCATAGAAAATTTACAACCTTTATCGAATACTAAAACTTTACCACAGTAGTTTTCATTATTTTCTATAATAATTTCTTGTCCCCAACCTTTGGGAACACAGCATCCAGTTGTAACTTCTGGTTTTACCAACTTACTTCCCAATCTTTAAAATCTGCTGCAATACAATCTATTTTATAATCTTTTCTACCATTATCATCTAACTCATCTTGAATGATATTTTTAGCAGTATTTCTGATACCATTTAATCCGTGAGTTAACCCAAGGTTACCATCACCTTCTCCTGCTCTATATTTAGTTTCATTATGCCAAATATGTAAATTCATTTGTGATAATACAACAATTGCTCTAATTAATTTCCCATCAAGTCCTTCTAAATCTAAATCGTGAATTATATCTTGAACCTCTTTTGCATATTCTTCTTTATGTTCTGATATAAAAACTTCTTTCAGTTGAACAATAGAAAGCCTATCTATCAATTCAGCTATAGTTGGTAAATATTTTCTCATTGTACACTATACTCCTTTAGTTTTAAAACATCTTCTTCTAATCTAATTTTACCTAAACCTTCGTGAAACTCGTATTTTGGTGGTATACGATTTTTAGTTGGATAACCACCCGCTCCATCATCTGGTAACCCAAATGCTACCTTCACTTTACCATTATGGTTATAGTCAAAATTAGCTTTACCACGTTGTAAGTGTAAGAAATTAAACTTAGGGTCTATCATTTCAATTCCTGCAGCATTACCTACTAACTTGATATAACCATCTGTTGCTCGTGTTCCGCTAACTCTACCAGTAGTTTCATACCACTTTCTATTTATACCTACAAAGTTAGGTGTACCTTTCCAATATTCATTCATTGGAGTTAATCCTAACCAAATTGGTTTATCGAGTTTTTCATCAATTGAATTTCTTACTTTTGTATCCCAACCTTTATCCATACAAATTACATCATCATTCATAATCATTAAACATTCACCTGTAAATACTGTTCCAGCTTGATTTTGATATTGTTCAAGTTCTGCATATCCATAGTGTTTATCAGCTTTTAGATATGTGAGTTCTGCGTCATAAGGGTGTGTCATCAATGTTATCTTTGATAAAGCTTTTTCAGTTTCGGGGTCATCGGGGTCACCTACAATAATATATTCAACATTACTATTATCATCTGCGTTAATTATAAATGATGCAAGAGAAAATACTAATTCATTTTCTCTTTTTCGTGTCATCCAAATTAAACTAATTTTTGTGTTCATTTAACCACTTTTTTATATAATCTTTAAGATTTAATTTAGGTTGCCAATTTAAAACTCTTTTAGCTGTAGTATAATCACATAATGTCTTATCATATTCACCTGGTCTTGCAGGTATATATTGTATTTCACCGCCATACATATTTGCTATTTCATTCATAGAATGATTTTTACCCCTACCTAATTCAAATATATCAGCTCTAAATTCTTGACCAACCATTTTTACTAAAGCTTCAACTATATCATCTACGTGAGTAAAATCTCTACGTTGTTCACCTGTACCAGTGACGGTCAACTTTTCATTATTTTGTAATTGTCGTTCAAATATACCAATTACTGCTGCATAATCTCCGTCTAATATTTGATATGGTCCATATACATTATAAAATCTACAGATAGTAGTATTACTTTCGTATACTGAAGAGTATAATCTACATAGTTCTTCACCACCAAACTTAGACCAAGCATAAGGGCTTCCATATAACCCTACGTGATATGAACTTGAACCAGCATATATAACTTGTGTATTATTTTTTTTAGCTAACTCTAAAATATTAACTGTTGAATTAAAGTTATTAAATATAGTTTTAGCTGGATACTCAATTGAAGGTTGTATTCTTGCTAAAGATGCTAAATGAAACATCACATCATATTCAGTATCTCGCCAAACAGGATATGTTCCATGGTCTATGTAAGGTCCAATCGTATTTGGACTCGATATATCATAATTGTAATATGTACAACCTTTCTGATGATTTTCTTTGAATCCTGTTGAGTAATTATCAACTGAAACAACTTTGTGTCCATCTTTTAATAATCTTTGTATTAAGTTAGTACCTACGAATCCGGCACCTCCTGTAACTAATGCTTTCATATTACGCTTTCTTTAATTTAGGTAACTTTATTACTTTTGGTTCTGGTATAGGTTCTTTTATTAATAAATTCTGAATCATATTTTTATCTGCTCTTGCTATCCAACCCCTCGATTCTTTATCTATAACTGCATCAACTACAGACCCTAATTCTATACAATGAACATCAACATCTAAGTTCCAAATTCTTTTACATGCAACTCTACCAGCCATTCCAGCTGTAGGTAAGACTACATCTACATCTTCAATGTGTTCTAAAACTTTTGGCCACCATTCATCTATAGAATAGTAAGCACCTCTAAAAACACCTTGTTCGTTTACTTCAGCTACAGGAATCTTAACATAATAATCTACTGGGCCTATTAACTTTTCAATTGATTCTTTATCAACACTACCTATAAACATTTTCTTTTTTGGTCGTACAAATTCATTTAAAAACTTTAAGAATATATCTTGTTTTAGTATTGCTGCAAAAGTTAACAACACGTGAGAATATATTTTAAATTCTTTATCATCTATTACTTTGTCTATAAACTCAAGTATGGCATTATTCTCATCAAGTTTTCTATCTTCTAATACTTTACCATTAAATGTTGGTTCATTTACCATAGCACCCCTAATATAATTAGGTTCATTTATTCTAAAAGACTCAAGTAGTTCTGCTTGTAACTCTGGTGAATAATCGTGTTCTATACATCGACCAGAATTTGACATAATATTGAAATCTCCATCTCCAAATCTTACATAACAAACTTTAGATTCTCTTCTAAGGGTAGTTTTTAGTGTATTCAAAGTTTCTTGTATACCTACTGTTAACATATTCTTATCATCACTTAATATATTTGAAGTTATTTTACCATCTGTTACTAATACTTGTCTGGTAATTATAATTGGTTCGTCATAATCTCTCGTTATTGGTTTAGTTAAATTTTCTTTATCAAAAACATCTTGCCAATTATCAATTAATTTACCTCCCTGTCTTACTATACCGGGCGCTATTCCTGGAAATTCTTTTTTGTCCATATAAATTTTATTATCTTTACCTTGTATGGCTAAGTTTCCTTCTGTTTCTACAGCCCATATGTCTTGGTTAGGAATTAAACTATTTTTGAACCAATCAGTTCTTAATATACTTGGCATAATTGCAGTTTGATATTTACTGTCATTGGTTAATTTAAAATATTTCTCATAATAAACCATATCATGCAAAGTATATGCATTCTCATTATCATATGGTGCTATCATCATTTTATTACCTTTAACTTTATCCAAAAACTTGATATAAGTTGATACATCATCTTCAGTAATAGTTTGTCTTAGATAATAATCATCTAATAATAAAAAAACATATTCAGTATCAATATTCTCTAATGCACCTATCATTCTGTTTGACCAGGGAAGTTTTTTTCCTAAATGTGTGACATAGTCAGCTGAAGGTACTCTTTTATCTTCTGTTACAAATATCTTAGGACAATCTACTTTAAAATAATTTTCCGCTAAAATCATAAAGTTTTCCCATAGTACATTATATCTATCACAGGTACCAATTAAAAGAGTTATATCTTTTCTCATATTATGTTTTCCTCTTGTAAGATGTCAAATATTCTTTCACTAGCTTTACCGTCCCATAAATATATATCATCCGTTTTGTTGTAATTAAATTTTATTATTTCATTTGCAAGGTTACTAAAATCACTACCCATTAACTTATTAGTTCCAGATGTTATAGTTACTGGTCGTTCTGTATTGTCTCGCATAGTCATACAAGGGACTCCAAAATAAGACGATTCTTCTTGGATACCTCCAGAGTCTGTAACAATTAGTTTTGCATTCTTTTGTAAACACATAAAATCTATATAACCTAATGGTTCAATTATATTTAAATTGTCTACATTCAAGTAATCTTCATAGATATTAAAACGAATTAAGTTGGTTTTAGTTCTTGGGTGTATAGGAAATACACATTTTATTTTTTTTGATATATCGACAAGTGATTCCATTATTTTTTTTAATTTTATTACGTTATCAGTATTGGATGCTCTATGTAGTGTTATCAAAATATAATCACGTTTTGTTAAGCTTAAATTAGTTAACATTTCAGACGTATCAAATTTATCTTCTAACTTAACTAAAGTATCTATCATGGTATTACCTACAAAATGTATCTTCTGATTTGATATGCCTTCATTTGATAAATTATACACTCCATCGATAGAAGTAACAAACAATGTATCTGCTAAATGGTCAGTTATAATTCTGTTAATCTCTTCTGGCATTTTTTTATCAAAACTTCTCAAACCAGATTCTATATGTATAATAGGAATATTTAATTTAACAGCAGTTAATGCAGCTGCCATAGAACTATTCACGTCCCCATATACTATAACATAATCTACCTCTTCTGCTGTAAATATAGCTTCACATCTTAACATAATTTTACTTGTTTGTTCTGCATGTGAACCACTACCGACTCCAAGATTATACTGTGGTTTAGGTATATTTAACTCATCAAAGAAAATCTCTGACATATTATTATCATAGTGTTGTCCGGTATGTAATACTATATTATTGTGTTTAGTTTTTTCTGTTATTATTTTTATGACTGGTGCGGCTTTTATAAAGTTAGGTCTAGCACCTACTACGTGAATTATATTTTTTTTCATTTTAATACTTCACCAACTTTTAAGTTGTTTTCTATTGCCCATTCATCTGCCCAACACTCTAAATCAGTATCATCGCTTATAATTTCAAGCCAGACTGTATGTGAATCATCAACTTTAACATTAAGCCCTTTTCCTTTTTTTATTTCTATTACAGTCCCAGTCTGAGACTGAACATCGTTAGAAGCATAACCTATAGAAGCTCTCCAAAGTTTTATCTGTTTAGATTTATATTCAAAAAAAGCTCCTGGATATGGTGTTGTTAATGCTCTAACATAGTTCAATATTTTATGTACTGGCCAATTAAATTCAATAAGACCATCTGATGGTTTTCTCTTATAAAATCTTGTTGCTTTTGAATTATCTTGGGGTGTTCTTTTGTACTCACCAGATTCAATCAATGGTAAAGTTCTCTCTATCATTTTTACAGATGACTTATACACTTTAAAATATGTAGTATTTATATCATCTCTACCTTCAATTGTTAATGGTTCAAAATCTAATATATCTCCAGTATCAGTTTTTGTATCCATAACAAACATCGTGTTACCCCATTCAATGTCTTTAACTCTACCCCATGCAAGAGTATCATTTTTAATAATCATCCAATTTAGCACCGCAGCTCCTCTACCGACTGGTAACGGGGCGGGGTGAAATCCTATACAAAATAACTTAGGGGTAGATAATATACGTTCTTTAAATATTTGAGACCAACCACATTGAATTATTAAATCTGGTTCTTTATCTTTAACCCAATTATAAGTTTCATCGTCATTTATGTCGTGTGTCATAAAAAACTTATCGGGGTTTTTACTATTAAATTCTGATAGTGTATCATAATTAGATTTTAACATCCCTTCTTCAGGGTGTAAATTAACAACACCTACGATTGTATTTATTTTTTCAACTGAAGTGATTATTCTTCGAGTTAAACGAGTACAACCAATTATTAAAACTTTCAATTTATTTTCTGAAGTGATAGAATCTTGTCTGCCCATAATTTAGCTACCTCCTTATATCCTTTATTAGTATAGTGAACATTATCAACATAAAATTCTTCTGTACCAGAAAAATCACAAGTATCAAAGTTTAAAGACTTAGATAATTTTAAAATGCTAGAATTGTATTCATCTATTAAATGGTTATTTTTTAGATATAATGGCGTGAAACCAAGTTGAGGTAAAAAACCTACTATTACGTGCATACCAAACACTCTAGCTACTGAAATTATCTGTCTTAAATTATCTTCATATATTTCTGTTGGTATTCCTGCTTGTGTATCATTTGTTCCAACCATTAATAGTATAATTTTAGAATTACTATGAGATTTAATCGTATTCCAAGTTCTTTTTAATACATCTGAACTTGTCTCTGCATTTACTCCACAGTTATGACAAAAATAAAATTCTTTAGTTTCTTCGGTTAATATCTTACCTAGTTCGGCAGGATATGACCTTCCGTACTCATCTCGAGCACCATAGGTGATTGAATCTCCTAAACATAATACTTCATTCCATACAACCATAATTTAACCTATTTAAAATTTTGAGTTTTAAACCACTCATACGTAAGTCTAAGACCTGCATCAATATCATACTGTATTTCAAAGTCTAAATCATTTTTAGCTTTATCATTTTGAACTGCCCTATTAGGAAATTTATCCCAATCTCGTCTCGGTATAAATTCAACACCAGCTTTGTTTTGACAAATTTCATTTATCTTTTCTGCTAATTCTAATATCGTGATAGAAGTATCATTCCCTATGTTGTAAACTAAAGTATCATTTTTATCAACTGGATGCCCTCCAAATGTTTTTAATTTTATATCAGGGCTATTATTCATAGCACAAACTAAACCATTAACAATATCTTGTACATATGTAAATGGTCTCGTCTCACTCCCATCACCTGTTATTGTTAATGGTAATCCATTTATAGCATTTAAAAAGAAATTAGGTACAACACTCCTAAATCTACCAGGTACATCACCTGGACCATAACTGTTAAAAGGTCTAACAATAACTGAAGACAAATTATGAAATTTACTATAAAATGAGATATAATACTCAGATAACATTTTTGTTATAGCATATGGTGTTGTTAATTCTATATGTCCTGTTTCTATAAAAGGATTATTACCTGGTTTATACACACAAGATGAAGATGTTGCTAAAAACTTTTCTATTTTATTCTCTACTGAAGCTTGTAATACTTTAACGACTCCAATACCATTTGTTCTTAAATCTTTTTCTGTATTGTCAACTGAATTTTGATTTGCGAAATTAGCAGCTAAGTGATATACTTGATTAATACCATAAGAAAAAGCTTTATCTATTACTGATTGGTCACAAATATCACCATCAACTATATGTATTTTTTTTGAGGTTAAGTTATCAAAACGACCAGATGAAAAATCATCTAAAATAACTAACTTTTCACAATCATTAATAATAGTATTTACAAGATTAGAACCGATTGCTCCTGCACCACCAGTTACTAATATAGTTTTATCTTCATTCATTGTAGAATATCTCCTTGTTGTTTAAAGTAATTTGTTATGGTTTTTACTACGTGCTTTAAATCGTCTTCCTCTAAACAAGGATGACATCCTATAAAAAATCCATTATCTCGTATGTATCTGCTCTGAGTTAATTCACCGTACTCTATACCAATCTCGTTACATAAACTTGGTTGGTCTGGTAAAGTACCACACATAATTGCTCGAGTTTCTATTCCATTAGACTCTAAATACCTAGTGAGGTTTTTTCGTTGAATTTTTGTATTCTTTTTGATAATAATAGGAAAAGAATAAAACGTGTTTACATTATATTCTGTATTTTCAATAGGTATTTGTAAATGTTGACTAAATTGAGATAAATTTTCAATCAGATATTTTGCATATTTAAGTCGTATTTGATTCATATCATCAAGTTTAGCAAGTTGTTGTATACCAAAGCTTGCAGGTGCATCAGCCATTCTAAAGTTCCAACCTACTCTATGGAAAGTATATCTTTCATCAAAGTCTTTTAAGTTACCTTTGTTCATACCATACCTTTCACCTGAATATTCTTTATCTCTACCAAACTCTCGTAATTCTTTAAGTATAATATCTAATTCCTTTGAATCTGTTAATACCATGCCCCCTTCAGCGGTTGTCATATGATGTGCTACATAAAAACTCCAAGTTGACATAATACCATAACTACCAACCTTCTTACCATCACATTCTGCTCCGTGAGCTTCACAACAATCTTCAATTACCTGTATATCTTTATTGTTTATAATTGTATTAACTCTATTCATATCAACTGGATTACCTAACGTATGAACTATCATAACACACTTAATATTTCTATCTTCATCATCAACTAACTTTTTAAATTCATCGAGGTCTATATTCAATGTGTCAGCTTCAACGTCTACATATACTGGTACCAAACCCAACTGTAATATAGGTGTTGCTACTGATATAAACGTAGTTGCTGGTAGAGCTACTTCGTCCCCCAACTCTAAATAACCTGCATCAATCAGTGCATTTAAAGCTAATATATTTGCACTTGTACCAGAATTAGTTGCTATACCATATTTAGTCCCAATGTAATTACTAAACTTATTTTCAAACTCCATTACTGGTTTTTGTATCGACAGCGAACCATTCAAATAACATTTAACAACTGCATTAACCTCTTCGTGTCCATAAAATCCACCACCTATAGGTACTCTCCAAGAATTTGGCCTGATGTCTTTCATAGATACGGTATCAAAATACTCTTTGATGTTATCATATATTTTGTTTTGTTGATTTAACATTACATCACACCTTACTAACTAATATATTGTATTCATAAAAATACAAATAATCTATATTAGTTTTTAAAAAACAATTAATGGCATGTTCTGGTGTTTCAACTATCGGTTCCGTATCATTAAAACTTGTATTTAAAACTATGGGTACTCCAGTTTTTTCTCCAAACTTTTTAATAAAATTATAATACCATTTATTATCATTTTCCGTAACAGTTTGTAGTCTAGCAGAACCATCAGTATGGACCACAGCAGGAACTTTATCTCTTACTTCTTCTTTGAATTTAATTACAAAACTCATATATGGGCTATCAATATCTTCTTCAAACCAATTCTTAACTTCTTCTCGTATAATAGAAGGTGCGAATGGTCTAAACCATTGACGATGTTTTACTTTTTCATTTATAGTATCTTTCATTTTAGGGCTTCTTGGGTCAGCTAAAATACTTCTATTACCTAAAGCTCTTCTTCCTGATTCGGATGGTCCTCCGTATACTGAAATAACATTATTGTCTTTCGTGAGTAAATCTACAACAACATCATCAGTAACTATTTTATGTGATATTTTATCTGTATTTTTATTTAATTCTTCGTGTATACTTTCTTCGTGATATTCATACCCTAAATATGACGTTGCATTATCTTCCCATTTTATTCTTGGGTTGTCTAAAATATGATGCCAAATATATCTTGGGCCCCCTAAAGCAATACCAGCATCATAAGGTATTGGGTCGATATAAATATTTCCAACTTCAGGATACCAATGTCGTATTTTACCAGTCATTACACTATTTAAAGCAACACCACCAGATAAACATAAGTTTGCACTTGGATATTCTTTTAAATACTTACCAATCAGTTCTCTTATAACTCTATTTGTATAGTCTTGTAATGAAGCGGCAATATCAAATTTACTTTGTTCATCATTTAAAACTATATTCTGTAGCTCACTCCAATCACCACCACTTACAAATGGTTCGTGTGGTACAATCTTATCAAATAAATGTTTATATTTTTGAGCGTCACCCATTGAACTCATAGCCATAACTGTTCCAGCCTGACACCCATATGGTGGGCCTCCTCCAGATAATCCAAATACATTAGTTGTAAATTTATCCCACAGTACTCCAATATTTATTTTATTTATATCAGTAATTTCTATCTCGTAAATTTTATTGTCTATACCTTTCCATGCAGTAAAAGTAGTTGATATATATTCACCATTAGACTTGTAATCTTCTCCACCACCATCCATCGTAAGTATTAAAGCCTCTTGAAAATTACTTGAAAAGAAAGCATTTGCAGCATGACATTGATGGTGTCCTGGAACGTTTTCTTCATTTGGCCAATATTTTCCACCATTCTTTTTAACAATACCATTTATCTTTTTAAATGACTCTGGATATCTTTTTTCAATTCCACCTTGCCAAGTATTCACACAATATGATGCATGTTTAATATCATCAATATCTTCATACGTGTCAAATAAAAACTTAAAACCATCACCTATTTCTTCTTTTACTCTACTAAATCTTTCTAATTCATTATGTACTATAGGTATACCATCTTCGAGTATACCATATGATACATCGTGACCTGAACATATTCCTGCTATTTTCATAAAACGTTCCTCCAGTAATTTAATAAATCTTCACATATCTCTTCTAAACCTTTAGTCGGTTTCCAACCAGTTTTTTCTCTAAATTTTGTACTATCAGGTACCTGTAGCGTTATATCAGTTGGTCTTACCCTATCTTTATCTAATAGTTTTTTTAGGTTATCAGTAATAGTCGATTTGGATATCAGCATATCTAAAGCATCACCTACTGTACAAGTATAATCACCACCTATATTATATACACTACCAACTTCACATTTAGTTACAGCTAACCAATAAGCTCTGACTGCATCATCAATATGGTTGTACGTTCTGACTGAATCTAAATTACCATGTCGTATAAAACCATCACCATATCCCTTTTCATTCTGTACTACTTGGTGTGCAAATGATGATAATGCAAACATCTTACCTCTTCGTGCACCTTCGTGTGAAAACATACGAGTAATTATAACTTTTAAACCATAAGCTTTATGATAATACTGTGACATTAAATCGTGACCTACTTTAGAAATAGAATATGGATTAGCTGCTCTAATTGTATTTGCTTCCGTAATAGGTATCTCATCTTTAGTGGGGTTACCATAAACTTCTGAAGATGATACACTAACTATAACTGGGTCACATGCTTTTCTCTCTTTTGCTGTTTTTAACTCTTCCATTAAGTTAGTAGTGCCCAAGACATTAGTATTTAACGTCATAACAGGAGTTAAAAAACTTGTTTCTGGAAAACTCTGTGCTGCAAAATGGTATACAATATCTGGTTTAGACATTTCAATAGCTCTATATAAGCTACCTCTATCTGTTAAATCAGCTTCTATAAATCTAACTTTATCGTTACCATAAAGATGTTTAATATTATCGTCTTTACTTCTCCACCTTCTTATTGCATAAACCTGTACATCTTTTACATTCTCTAAAAGATAATCAACCATATGACTACCTACAAAACCAGTTATACCTGTCACTAAAACTTTTTGCATTTTAATCCTTAATTAATAATTTTGTTAAATCTACTTTGTTGCGTTTTATCCAACCTCGTGTTTTCGAATTAACTATAGCATCAACTATAGAACCCAATTCAATACTATGTATATCTTTATTTAAGTTCCAAAGTCTTTTTTGTGTAACTCTACCTGCCATTCCAGCTGTAGGTATGACTAACTCCACTTTATCTATATCATCTAATACTTTTTTCCACCAATTATCTATATTGTAATATGCATCCTTACTTGGAACCTTAACATAATAATCAATCTTACCTACAAACTTTTCAATTGATTCTTTATCAATATTACCTATAAACATTTTCTTTTTTGGTCGTATAAACTTATCTAAAAAATCTACTATAATGTCTTGTTCTTTTACAGACATATATGTAAATAAAACGTGAGAATAATATATAAAATCTTTTGCATTACTAAAATTGTTGTGTATAAAAGCTGATACTTCATTATACTTCTGAGGTGGATGGTGTTCTAATTCAAGACCATTAAAGGTTGGTTCATTCACCATAACACCTTTAAGGTAATTTTCATCTGAAATCTCAAATGCTTCTTGTAATTCTTTTTGTAGTTTTGGTGACCACTTATGTAGTAATTCACGATTACCTTTCATTATCTCGAAGTCTCCATCTCCAAATCTACTGTAGAATACTCTAGGTTCAGTACTTAATTTTTGGTATAATATATTTAAAGTTTTTTGCATGTCTATTGTATTTGTAACGAATTCTGATTTATATTCATATCCTGCATTTTCACAGCGACGACAAATAATATCCCCTTCTAAGGTCTCGTCATTCATACGGTCAGTTATATATTTCATACCCTCACCATCGAATAATGTATCATAACTATCTTCTAATAAATTTCCAATTTTTGCCTCTAAACCATAATCCATACAACATAGTTGTACATCTCCATTAGGAATCAAAACGTTATGCGATAAACTATTAGTTTTACAATAAATTTTACCTGTTCGTCTACCAACACCACCTTCATAGTTTTGCATAGTAGGAGCTTTAATTTTTATAATACCATCATCTAAATTAGAAGCCCGAGAAATTGCTTTAAAACTAAATGGTATTTTATTTACTGGAAATATATCTAATATTTCTTTACTTAATTTACCCTCAGTATCCATTGTCATAAATCGTATATGGCTACCAAGCTGTAACTTTAACATTTGAGCACGCATAATAAGATATGTTAAAACCCTTTTATACTTAGAAGTTATTTTAACTGGCATAACACCACCTTCATCTGGTAGATGTATACATAAAGGATTCTCTTGGTCAAATGGTGAAAAAGGTCTATCTGGATGTTTACATATTTGTAACAATAAATCAATATCTTTTTCTTCTGCACCAACTAAAGTAGTGTATACTGAAATGGTATGCCCTTTGTCGTGTGCATATTTTATCATATCTGAACAATCTTTATTGAGATATGGTTCAGTATAACCAGAAAAATCTATACGAGTAGTTAATGGTACTTTGTCTATAACTTTTTTAAAATCTTCAAGTGATAAATCTCTAACTCTATCTTTGTCGGGATATAAGTTATATGTAGTTGATAATTTTTCTTGTGGGCATACTATACATGCTACAGCACACCCGTTCTTTGCTATATTTACAGTTACTTCTAATTGATGTGTGTGTCTAGGTGGCCACATCTACATATTTTCCCTAATCCAATTTACTGTTTCTTGCATACCATCTTCAAATGATATGGTAGGCTTATACCCTATTACGTCTTTAGCTTTAGTTGTATCTAACGCTCTATACTGAATCGTAACTGGTTTAGTCTCATCATACTGTGGTGTTACTTTATGATTTGCATATTTTAAAATTAAATCAACAGATTCACCTATTGTAACTAAATTACTACTTGCTATATTAATTGGGTCACATACAGCATATTTTTCAACAACATCTAAACAAGCTCTAGCCATATCCGTTGAGTGTGTAAAATCTCTAACTACATCAGGATTCCCCCAAACAACATACGGGTCTTGTTTTTCTAATGCACGTCTAATTAGTGCTGGTAAAACGTGACCAGTCTCATCACTAAACTCACCTTGTACACCATATATGTTTGCTGGTCTAACCATAGCTATTTTCATTAAATTATTTCTATGATAAAATTGACCTAATATCTCTGTATATCTTTTCATCCAACCAACACCAAAATAAGTTTTATATGGTTCACCATCAAAAACTTCATCTTCTTTTATAGGATAATCTGCTGGAGGGTATGTTGTTGCACTACTGACAAAAAAGAATCGTTCTACTCCTGCTCTATATGATTCTTCCATTAATGTTGAATTCATAATCAAGTTAGGTGTAATATGTTGTAACGGGTCACGTGCCATAACTCCTGCACCAGAAGTATTAGCAGAACACACAAATACTATATCCATACCTTTAACTGCTTTTTTCACATCTTCTATATTCATAAAATTACAGTGCATTGTTTCTAAATCACCAACCCAAGATGGTACTTCTCTGTTACGATATGTGCCTCTAACTTCAGCTCCTTGTTCTAATAGTAATTTTGCAACTTGAGTTCCTACTAAACCACCAGCTCCAGTAACAAGTACTTTTTTTCCTTCGTAAAACATTATTTATTCTCCTTATACCATTCTATTGTTTTTATAATTCCATCCTCAAAAGATGTCTGTGGTTCAAATCCATATGATTTAGCTCTACTCATATCCATCAAACGTTTCATATCACCCATAGGTTTTGTCTTATCCCACACAATTTCTTTATCGAAATATTTAGCTACTATTTCTGCTACTTCTTTAATGGTAACACCAGTACCACTTCCTAAATTTACTGGTTCTGTAACTTGATTTTGGACCATATGTGACATACCACGAGCAACATCTTCTGCATAAATTAAATCTCTAATAGGTGAACCATCTCCCCAAACATCTAATACATCATTTTCCATTGCTTTCTTAATCAAAGATGGAACAACCATTGACCATTCACCAAAATTATCATTTGGACCGTATACGTTTGCAGGTCTAACTATGGAACATTTATTCCAATTATATTCTTTCACGTAAGCTTGAACATTCAGTTCACCAATTCTTTTTGCCCATCCAGCATACCAATCGTTTTCAGATGGGAACGTTCCCCATACATCATCTTCTTTAAATACTTTAGCAGGGTGATATACCCCAACTGAACTTGTATATAAAAACCATTCAACGTCTGCTTCATATGCTGCTTCTATCATATTTGCATTAAACTGAATCATAGGTACACTAAATGAAGCGGGAGCTTCCATACACCTTTGTGGTGAACCTTTTATTCCTGCTAAATGAAATATAATATCTTGGTCCTTACATATTGTTTTACAGGCATCTCTATCTCTTAAATCTGCATTTAGTATATCGACTGCTGTTATAGCATTAGCATCAGTTGTAGTATGTAATATATTAACTAATTCTTTACCAATCATTCCATTGGCACCAGTAACTAATATGTTTTTATTTTTAAAATCAATCATAATTCATTTAACCCTTTACATAAATTAATAATTTCTTGTGTATCTAATTCTGGATGGTTTCCTACGTACAATCCAAATTCGTGAATATAATCTATATTATCTAAGTTGTCCGCATAAAATGTATACTTCTCTAAATAAGGTTGTTTAGCTTGATTTCCTCCACCAGCAGTACCAACTCTATACTCTACATCACGTTCATCTAATAAAACACAAACGTTATCAAACAACTCTTTATCACTACGTTCTATCACGAGTGGTAATGCAAAATTACTATTGCCTTCACGTTGAAACTTTGTCTGATATTTTCCTGAATCTAAGTTATCAAGCCAAGTTTTAAAATTTTCTGCTCTCTTTTCTATGTTATAATCTAATCTTTTTAATTGTTGTAACCCTAACACTGCATTAATTTCTTGATTTCTAACATTATAACCTGGGACAACAAATGTGAACAAAGGATTTAAATCTGGATATTTTTTTATATATTTATCTTGAGTTTCTTTTGAAACTTCTCGTGTCATACCATGAGACCTAAATAATTTAGCTTGTTCATAAATTTCATCGTTGTTTGTACACACCATACCACCTTCTATTGTAGTAATATGATGACCAAAGTAAAATGAAAAATTAGAAACATCACCAAACGAACCAGTCTTTTGAGTATCAGAAGTAGCACCGTGTGCTTCACAACAATCTTCTATCAAGAATATATCTTTTTCTTTACAAAAGTTAACTACTTCATCATTAATTGCATTAAAACCTAAAACGTGAACCAGTACTATACCTACAGTTTTATCTGATACAACTTTTTTTATATTATCTAATGACATAGACATAGTTTCTCTGTCAATATCAGCAAATACTGGAGTAAATCCTAAATTAACTAATGGTGCTACATCAGAAACCCAACCTAATGGTGATACTATGACTTCACCAACACCCTTTTTCTCTTTCAGTATAGATGCCATTATATAATTTGCTGAGGCTCCAGAGTTTACAAAAACACTATGTTTTACACCTTCCCATTTCGACCACTCTTCCTCAAATTTACGAACTTGTTCACCTTGAGTGAATCTTTGATTGGGTGTATTTATAAAATCAGTTAATGCTTTTTTATCACCAATTGTTATACTGTCATTAATTAATTGCCATTTAAATTTATTTTTCTGCATAGAAATCGCCCCACTCCACAACTACAGTTGAACCGTTTCTATTATAAGCATCTTCAAATGTTGAAAATACTTGTTCTGGTTCTGTTAACTCAACAAGTTTAGTATCAGTTAACATATGTTTGATGGATTCTGTAAAATCTTGGGTGTGTTGTGAACCCCCATCCATTGGTTTTTTTGCACCAACAGCTACTCTCACGATAACTTTAGGTATTAATAGGCCCTTACTCATCTCTTTCATTTTATCCATATGATTTACTAATTGATTTATACTCAACATCATAAAATTAAATCTTGGATAAATAGTAATAGGAACATAACCTTCAAGTGATAATCCTGTAGCCATACCCATCTGCACTTCTTCCATTACTGGTAATTCAATCAATTTTTCTTTAGGTACGTCCACTAATGTATTTGAAATAGCATGTCCACTAAAAAGTGTAGCTTGTCCTAAAAATAATGTATTGTCTTTTTCTCCAAGCCACTTCATTGACCTTATTAATTCGTCTTTGTATCTCATTGTAACCTCTAAAAGTTAACCCAAGCACCAGTTCCGTGGTGTGGGTATTCATTTTCATATCTGTAATACGTAACATCAGCTGGAACATCTTGTCTAATATTCCAAGCAGCATCTGTAGGTGTATGTACACTTAAATTATTATCTTCAACTACGAACTGAAGTGGTAGTTCAAAATTCTTTGCATATTTATACGACTCGTGAAATACACCAGTCTCAAATGTCATATCACCTATAAAACACCATACTCTTCGAGGGACACCATCTCTTTTAAGAGCCATAGCTGTTCCAAGTGCTATTGGAATAATACCACCTACAATAGCTGAAGAGTAGAATTTATTTACATTACTACTTGTAGCCATACTTCTACCTTCAACAATAGAATCCATTAAATACTGGCGGTCGAACCCGTGTAATAATGCATGATAATGATTTCTCCAAGCTGAGAAAACCCAATCGTCTTCGTGGACGTATTGAAATATCTCAATCAATTCGTCTTCATTGCCTTTCGATAAATGAATAGGTGCTGATATATCACCGTCTTCATATTTTTGTTTTACTTCTGATTCAAAAGAAATTAATTGTTCTTTTGTTACTGTAACATCTTTTACTTTTTCTAAATAACTAGGTATTTGTAACTTCATTTGTCCCTCTCTGATAATATAGGATTGTTTGTTGGCCAATTTATGTTAAGTTTAGGGTCGTTCCATTTTAATGTAAACTGGTCTTGTACGTCAGGATATTTTCCTGTATAACTCCACTTATACATAAATATTGAGTAATTACTCAAAACACAAAAAGAATTTCCAAAGTTTGGTGGTACTAATATCATCTTTCTATTTTTATCATTTAGTATTATATAATCCCATTCTAAATAGGTTATTGAATCTTTTCGATTATCCACAACTACAAAATATAATTCTCCATATAAACAAGTAACTAACTTCCAAGACTTATTATCTCCGTGTATACCTCTAATAACATTTTTCCGAGATGTAGAAACTTTATCGTGATTAAATTTTAAATCTATTGGAAATTCGTCTTTTTTCCAAGTTGTCCAAAGTTCACCTCTATAGTCTGTATGTACGTCAGGTGTAAATATTTTTATCTCTTCTGAAAATATATTTTTATTCATCAGTACTTTAATTCCTGTATTTGTTTTTTTACAGTATTGAACCCATAGATTTCATTTACTTTATTCCATGCATACTCTATCATCTCAAATCGTATCTTATCATCATTCAAACATTCAACAAATATATCTTCAAGTTGTTTTAAATCACAAGTTGCAGTTTTAGGAAACAATAAGGTGTGTGATTCATTAAGTCCACCAAAATTTAAACAACCAGTACATGCTGTTTGCATAACTTGATTTCCAGGATATATGTCTGTTGGGTCTAAATTAAAATGAAATGCTGAAGGTGACCATAGTTTAATAAAGTCGTATAGACCTAAGTAATCGAATTTTTGTCCCTGCTGTAATGGTTTATATTTAACTTTAATGTTATATTTTTTACTCAACTGGTTAACAAACTGATACGTTTCTCCGCGTCTTTGTAATGGGTTGGGTAGATATGCAAATATAGAAAGTTCTTTCTCGTCTGAATAAAAGTTTTCAAATAAATAATTTGTATTAACTGGTTGTGAAATAAAATTCCATTCTTTATTTACATAAGTTCTTATGTGATTAAATACATCTAAGTTTTTAAATTGTTCAGATACACCAGACGTTACTATAGCATCACATTCATTTAAATGTTTTAATCTATTTATAAATCTTTCGTGATTATAATTACCTGCTTGACCTACCCAAACTTCTTTTATCCAACCAAGAATTTTTGCATTTGGGTATTTTTCCCTCAACCTACTTACACTAAACTTGTCATAATTAACATCATCTAAACCTACTTTACCATTATCGTAAAATATTAAATCTAAATCGACATCAGGTAACTCTTCCCATTCTCTCCATTTAAAAAAATAACCTTCATCGAATAAGTAAGGTAAGTTTTGCATAGCAATCATACATTCAGGTGATACTGCGTGATGATATATAAATGGTTTATTGTTATAATCATATGCTTTACCATCTTTTATATAATAAGATTCTATAGCACAATCATCCATTATTAAAGCAAACTTCATTCTTTACCCACATCTTCTAAGTTTGTTAAGATATTGTAAAAATGTAAAACTAAATTATTTAAGTTATACTTTTCTGTGTATTTTTTTCGCATATTCTCAACAAGTCGTTCTCGTATATTCTTATAGTCAGATAATACATAATCTATTTTCTCTTCTAAATTAGACCAATCATAATTTACAGCTATATAAGTTTCATCATCTTCATATATAAATGGTTCTGATGATATATAACTAACATCTGGTTTTACTAAAACACTACCAAACATTGCTGACTCTATGTCTCTAGGAGCCATCTCACCATAACCTAATGGAGCCATTATAATCTTAGAACTATACATCTTACTGTAATACTCTTGTTGTGGTATTCGTTGTCCGTTTACTAAACCAGCAATTTTATACTTGTTACCTAACTTGTCCATTAAATTTTTTCTATGTGGGTCATAGTACTCAGTTTGACATATATCGTGCTCGTATACTAATTCTGGTGTCGGGTATCCAAACATACAAGATATATCATATTGTTTATCTTGAATATAATCTAACCAATTTGGTTGTAGTGTATGTAACCAATTACAACCACTTAATTTCATTTTAGGTTTTAATTCATCAATATCTGGAACTGAATAATTTCCTTCTCCCCAATACATTCTACCATTAGCCCAACTTTGTTTATATAAATTAAAATCTTTTAAATATGTGTTTTTTAAAAATAGTAAAGCTTTAGATTCTCTGAACACATCTATTGTTCCAATAAGTGTGGTTGCATCCTGTCCATCTAAAATAAAATAATCACCAGTAATTTTAGATACAAACTCTACACCCTTTTCTATAGATTCTTTTAATGATTTCTTTTTATCTATTATACTTGCCTGACCGACAAAAGCATAATCATAGTCATCTGAAGTAGTAAACTCTATACCAACTTCTCTGAATATATCCTGTGCCGTAACGAATGGTCTAAATGTAGTTTCATTTCTATGAATTTCGTGCTCTAATAGTTTTATTTTTAACATTAATTATGTCGTACTAATAAATTTTCATCAAAGTTGTTTATATAAAACATATTCTGTTGTTCTTGTTTTTGTATTGTTTTTGGGTGATATAAACTTAATTCTTCGTGTGGTGGTAAATGTGCATATGTTTTACAGCCTGTAATTAGTTCGTGTAGTGGTCGAGTCCATCGTATACTTTCATCTCTACGAAATACACGAGCCTGATAATCAGGATAGTTTACCCAATTATTCTCTGTAACTCTCCAACGCCACTTTTGAATATGTTCTTGTGTCATACCTTCAATGGTGTTTACACGAGGTATCCAAATCAAATCAACACCATCATTCATTTCTATTATTTGTTTTAGTTGTTCTAATAATGTTTCGTGTGGATATTCGTCAGCATCTATGTGAAAGATGTAATCGCCTGTTGATTTTTCTATAACTGAATTTTTGTGTTCTGCAAAATTACCATCAAGTTTTCTGTTATATACTATGATGTCTTTTATTTTATCTACATCATCACTTGCGTATTGTTGAACCCAACTTGTTATAACTTTATCTACTTCTTTATCATCTCCATCAACACAAATAACTATCTCATCTTCTACATCTGTTTTGTGTATGAGTACATCTAATAACTTATTTAACTCAACGGCTTCATTGTGAACTGTAATACCATAGCTAATTTTCAATTAATACCTCTACTAATGGTTTTGGTAATTCTATTGGTTCTAAAAATACTCCAGATTTTTTAGCTTCTTTATAATCATAAGTTCTGTATATAGCAAAACGTTTTAATTTACTTTTTATACTATTATATATACGTTTTGTAGCTCCACGTGGTCCTGTGCTTGCTACTTCAACTCTGTAAATTTTGTCATCTTTACTAACAACTTGTACGTCACCTATTCGGTCTAATAATTGTACAAGCATAGGTTTATTTTTAATAGTTGATATAGTTCCTCTATCTTCCAACTTTAACCCAATCAAATGAAAGGTTTTAATTCCACCCTTTCGTGTATAAGGCATTTTTGGATTCAAAACAAGTAAAGTATGTAACATACTAACTGGTTCTTTACCTTTATATCTAAATGATATAATATCACCAGCAGTTACCTTACTCCAATTGTATTGTTTTTTAGGCATTTCGTTTCATATCTTTTGCTATTCCCATTTCTTCACATGCTTCCATAAATTCATACTGACCAAATGTCATTGCATTTTCAACATCAAGTCGTTTAGTATAATTATTATATTGTACTTGGTCTGATTCTGGTATTTCAATAACCTTAGCATATTTCCATACGTATTCTTCAGGTGTACCTTGTGGAAAAATCATACCTAATTCACCCATATTTATTACAGACGGGAACCATGCGATATTTCTGGTCTTATCTTCAAACTTAGTTTCTTGTACTAATTTTGGTGATTTTTTTAAATTATCTACCAATTCTAAACTACCAAGTTGATATCGAGAATCACTCATAAACCCACAATGAAAACAAAGAAAACTACTATACTTTTCTTGTACTTCTTCAAAGCATTGGTCAGCATCATAACATACAGGACAATCTATTATCTTTTCCATATTATATTTTCTTTAGTTTAGGTAATTTAATTTTTTGTGGTTCTTCACTATTTACTTTTTTTAACTTTGGTAACTCAAGTTTTACTTGTTTTGGAAATTCAGGTACATATTGGTCTAATATTTTACCTAACTTTTGTGTCATTGCATCTAATGAAAACTTAGATTTATTTACTATACCAAGTTTTTTAGCGTTAAGTGTATAATGTTTATAATTTTTATACACGTCTTTAAGTACCATAGATGCACCTTGATAATTAACTGTAAACCACTGTGAACCTTCAATGAAAAAATTATCAGGCACTGAACCTTTTTTTACATTTTCAAGTGTTCCATTGAGTAATACTGCTGTACCCTTAGGTAAGAAATCAGTATGACCACTCCAGTTCGGAGCAATGACCGGTTTTTGTGATATACTTGCTTCAAGTAAAGGTCTTCCAAAACCTTCACCGTGTGTAAATGTAACGTGTGCTTTTACTTTAGGGTGATTGTATATCCCATTCATCTCGTCATCACTAAAATCGCCGTGTATTAAATAAATATTTGGTAAGTCGCCTTTTATATTAGCTTTAATAACGTTTATCTTATGTAGTATAGCTTCTCTATCTAAAATAGAAAGTGTAGCACCACTCGTTTTCATTATAAGACCTGGTTTATTTTTCTGATTTTTAAACGTTTCAAGAAAAACTTTTAATAACATACCAGTATCTTTTCTATCTTCTCCTAATTCACCCTGTAACCAATGTCCTACATACAAAAAGTTAAAACTGTCTTTAACATTTTTCATTTCATCAACAAATTCGGTTGAAAATTCATTAGTCTTTTTAAATATATTAGTATCAGTTCCTTCAAATAAAACTTCTATTGGTCTTTCATTACGTAATACACCCTGTTTTTCTTTTGTTTTTTCATTTTGAACATCATAATTGATATTACTCATACATTCTTTTACAAAAGTAGATGGTACTATATTCATATTCATTCTGTTCATGCCTTGAAGCCATTCAGCTGGGCATGCTGTCATCTCTAATCCTGCAGTAATACCAATATTAAATTTTCCAACTTGTTGAAACTCATTTGGTATAACGATATGAATATGTAATTCGGGTTGTGATGGTAATTTCGGTTCTTTTAATAATCGTTTTATTAATATGCTATCATTCGGGTCATCTTTATTTAAAGCGTTCATTGGAGTATTCCCCCAACGCACATTCCAAATCTTTACATCATATTTATCTAATTTAATTAGTGCTCTACAAATGTCTCTACTATGAGCACCATATCCACTTCGTGTAGCAACTGGTGCAGTAACTAAACATATTGGTTTATTCATTATAACTCCTGCGTGTTTAAAATACTATAACGTTTTTTTGGTTTCCACATTTCAAGCCCTTTATCCATATGGTCTATGAAGTTCTGACTCATCATTTTACCAGTCATCATCACCTCCGCATCATTAACAAATCGATTACCTGCTAAACCACATTCTTTTCTTTTTTCAGAACCTATATCATGCCAATCTTTTATTGCTTGAGCAGCGTCATCAAACCTACATCTATCGTCAAAAATATATGGAGTTTGTGGTGAACCTACCAGAGCTCTATTAGATGGCCACACTGGTTTTACCCATTCACCCCAAGTCAAATCAGGATTATTAGCCCACTTTCTATCATCGTGTAGTGATTTTATTTCATTATAGTCTTTAGCGGTTATGTGTTTACCATTTAACTTAAACCCACATTGGTCTTGTAATCCACCTGTAACATTTACGATGATTGGTGTTCCTGCTATCAATGACTCGCACGTTCCTAAACCAAAACCCTCATTAGAAGCAATATTAATCGTTACATCTGCTATGTTGTAAAGATGATTTAATTGTTTTGGTTCTAATTTTCTTTCACTAAAATATACTTTACACTCAGGAGCAATAACTCTTGCAACTTCAGGTAAATCAGTTCCATTATCATCTATTGGTTGAGTATGCATTAGTAATGCACATTTATCAGCATCTTCTTTAGATAACATATCACAGAATGTTTTAAAAGCTAAGATAACATCACCAGGCATTTTTCTACGAATATTTCTATTGTTATAAAATAATACAAATTCAACAGCATCATCAGTAAGTTGTTTTTTCATAGATTCAACTTGTTTATTTTCATCATCAAATACTGATATGGGATAGAAATTTTTACTAACACCATGTGGTAAATAAGTACAGTCCCACTCTGTTCTTGGTTTCTTTTTTGCAACATCGTTAACAATTGCGACCGTTTGTTTAGAAATGTTCATAATTAAATCACAGCTCTCGTAGAAGAACTCATTGTAATGTGGAGCTGGCCAATCGTCCCATATGTTATAATAAAAAATAGGCATCTCCTGTCTAATCTCGTGTTCCATATCATATAACCAACGCCAAAATCTTGGGTCTGTGTAGTGTAGAATAGCATCTGGTTTTTCTATAGACATAATATTTCTTAGTATGTCTGGATTACCATATCCATTTGTAGGGTATATAGTTAATTTACCATCTTTAACCCCTGTTTCTTTTTGAACACTCTCATCCATATTCACCACTTTACCGTTTTCTGGATGTTTTATTGCACCACCTAATTGAACCCAATCGTAGTGTTGTGCAGTGCCCAAAACAAACTCTTTTGACATTGTACCGATTCCAGAAGACATTCTCAAATCATCTGATAATAGTAAAATCTTTTTCTTACTCATATAACCTCTAACCGTTTAATATTTTTTTATCATCAATAGATATATCAAAGTAATCTAACATCTCTAACTTGTCGTGATAACTTGACATCTTTTCTAATTCACTTTCAA
>Ga0114997_10000516_pt1 | contig 31593 bp, 26 predicted proteins | sample ArcticOcean_MG_C_2_FD_87045 | JGI IMG/M metagenome (GOLD analysis project Ga0114997, IMG submission 87045) | Marine microbial communities from western Arctic Ocean - ArcticOcean_MG_CB4_136 | ecosystem: Environmental > Aquatic > Marine > Oceanic | place: Arctic Ocean: Canada Basin | collected... | reverse complement strand
TGAACATAGACAAGAAGCTCTAGATGGAGGATGTGATGAATACGAAACTAAACCTGTCCGTCTACCTTCACTACTTGAAAAGATTGAACAATTATCCTAATCAGGTACAATAACTACCTTTCCAAACATAGTTCCTTCTTCCAATATTTGATGCCCACGTGCTCCATCCGAAAGAGGAATCTCACAATCTATCACTGGCTTTATTGCTCCTAAATCAAGTAATTTTAATAATTCTGAAAAATCGGAATGGGAACCCATTGTGGAACCTAGAATAGATAGTTGTTTTGAAAAAACATAACGAAGATCAGTTTCAGCAATAGGTCCCTTAGTATTCCCTACTGTAACAATTCTACCTCCAATACCTGCTAACTGAATAGACCTAGACCAGGTGGGCTCGCCAACATTATCCACTACAATATCATATCCCTTTCGACCAATAACTGGAAATAATTCTTTATGCCAATCTGGGTTTGCTTTGTAATCTACTACAAATGATGCGCCTAAATCTTCAGCTTTTGATTTTTTCTCTGAACCTCCAGCTACAACATGAACTGTTGCTCCAAAATGTTTTGCCATCTGAATCGAAATTGAATTGACGCCCCCACCGGAACCCATTACCAACACATTATCACCCTTTTGGATTTCAGCACGCTTTACGAGCATTCTGTACGCAGTTAAACCTGCTAACAATGGTGAAGCTGCTTCACTAGCTGTAAGGCCATCTGGACGCTTATGTACATTTTCTACTGGAACTGAAACATATTCTGCACAACCACCGCTAATGTGTTCTCCCAAAATTCGATACCCTGGACTCATACTGTCCAATCCCTTTTCAGTCCAAATATCTTGTTTAGTAGTGATTCCCGGATCTACGACAACTTTGTCCCCTGTTTTCCACTTTCCAGAATTTTCAACAACTGTACCTGAAACATCACTTCCTCCGATATGAGGTAAATTCAAGTTTAGACCAGACCATCCCATTCGAATCCATACATCTAAATGATTCAAAGCACATGCTTCAACTTTGATTAAAACGTGGTTTTCTTGAGTTCCTATATCTGGTAAATCTCCGTATTGCAATACGTTTCTGTCGCCATGTTCTTCAAAGTAGAGTGCTTTCACAATAAATGTATAAAATCAAATCTATATAATCATAAGCCTGAAGGAATATACTCTAAAGCTTCCAATCTTGCTTGAGCCTTAATCAATATCTTATTTGATTCCTCAATTATGAATTTCAGTCTATCATCATCTGGTGGGTCAATCAAGCCTTCACGAAAAAGTAAATTATCAATTCTGTTTGCAGAAAGGATTTCAACTACCCACTTATCGTCATTTCCAGTTAATAAGGAGGAGTATTTCCACCCCTGACCATGAACTCTACCTCTGAACTTTTGAGCCAATTCCATAGTTCTACAAGATATGTGGAAGATAGGAGATTGTCCTTGAAGTATTACTATTGAATTGGCAGGTATTTCTAAATTGGTAATAGCATCTTTGACCTCTTGAAATTCAACGGGACGATGCCATGTTTTACGTAATTCGACTGAGTCTTTTCTACCAATATCTGGAAGAACTATAAGTTGTAGCCTACCGGCACAACTTGAAGTAGTAAAAATATCCGGATGAGAATTAAAGGAGTTAAGAACTGAAATAACACCCTCATCTACAAGACCTTCTGAAAGGGCATATTCCAACTTTTTCATTGCATTTGCTTTGTATTGACTGAATTCCATTACTAATTTTGGTCTCTTATGAGATAATTGTGCCACTCTTTAGAAAGGTATCCCTATTATTTTCCCCAATATGCCCTAGCGTAGACTGTTTTTTTCTTTCCTCTTCCAATTCACTAATATAAGGAATTATCACATTATTATAGAAATTGATAAATTCTTTTCGAGTTCTCATCTAAACTAATACAACAAAATATTGATTGTGGTGAGATTCAATCATGATTGACCTAAAACACTAATTATTATATTTCTTTTATGGCTTTGGTCTCTATGTTCCCAAACATAAATTCCTTGCCAAGTTCCCAAGGAAAGTTTACCATTAGCAACTGGAATAGTTTCAGATGTACTAGTCAGAGCCGAACGAATATGTGCTGGCATGTCATCTTTACCTTCCATACTATGAACATACGGAAAATTTTCAGGTGCCAATTTTGAAAATATTGTTTCGAAATCTTCCCTAACAGAAGGATCGTAATTTTCTTGAATTATCAAACTAGCACTTGTATGTTTGATGAATAAATTACAAACTCCGTTTTTAATATTCGATTTACTTACGAAATTCTGAACTTCTTTTGTTATATCTAAAAAAGATTTAGGAGATGTTCGGATTTCTAATGTGTCTTGTGACATCACCATAGTAACTAATTAAGACTGCCTCAAATAAGACTTCATGTTAACAATGATTGGTCTAGGTCTAGGAGGGCCTAACTCGATAACTATGGATGGAGTCATAGCATTGAGTATGTCAGACTACATATTTTATGAAACATATACTTCACCTATCCACTCAGAAACCTTAGAGTGGGTAAAATTAAAATCTCAGAAAGAACCAATCCACCTGTCTAGGAGTCAAGTCGAAGAGCCTGCCGAATTGATAGAATTTGCAAAGGAAAAAAAAGTGGCCTTACTAATCGTTGGAGATGCATTATCGGCTACTACTCACGTAAGTCTGTTATTAGATTGTAAGAAAAATAATATTGAATATCAAGTAATACACAATGCTTCCGTTCTAACTGCAGTTGCAGGAATATTAGGATTACAACACTATAATTTCGGACCTGTAGCAACTTTAGTGCTTCCCGAGGGTAATTATAGACCTTTAAGTCCAATTGATAAAATAAAAGCTAATATGAAAAATGGAAATCACACATTAGTACTTCTAGACATAAAGGCCGATCAACCAGGTAAAGAACCAATTTACATGAGAGCCTCAGAAGCTGCAGAACAAATAATCGAAGCTGGATTATCGGGAGAAATAAAAGTCGCAGCTGCAGCTAGGGTTGGCCGAGAAAGTCAGAAATTATGGTACGGAAAGCTAAAAGAACTAAAAGAATTGGACTTAGGAAAAGAACCTCACAGCTTAGTAGTTCCTTCTAGATTACACTTCACAGAAAAGGAATTCCTCGAGAGCCTCTAACCGCTCTAGTTTTAAGCCCCCCTCGAACTAGTTCGACCTAGATGCAGGGGTGGATAGCACTAGAGAACGGTTCCGTTTTTTTTGGTGAATCATTTGGGTTTGCGAAAACCATAGAAGGAGAACTCGTTTTCAATACATCAATGACGGGTTACCAAGAAGCCCTTACAGATCCTAGTTATTCGGGTCAAATATTATTGTTTACATTTCCCCAAATTGGAAATTATGGTTGTAATAAGGAGTCTTATGAATCTGATAAAATTCAGACTCAAGCTTGTATTGTAAAGGAATGGTGCCGTAAACCTCATCAAGGCGAAATGAATCTAGATGAATGGTTTAGAAAGGAAAAGATACCAGCCATTGAAGGTATTGACACTAGAGCATTGACAATTATGACTAGGGAGGTAGGTACTCTAAGAGCAGTAATGTGTACCGATGGGAGTATTACTCCTGAAGAGGGTGTGAAACGAGCTGTGAAAATGATGTGGCCTTCTGAAAATAATCTTGTTGCACAAGTTTCTACTACAAAAATCTACAAAAAAGGTAATAAAGGACCTAAAGTTACTCTCTATGATTGGGGAGTTAAACAATCAATAGTTACTAATCTAGCTAGGAAGAACCGAGTAACTGTGGTTCCATGGAATTACGATTTAAATGATATCAAAAAGACAGAACCCGATTTAGTTTTCTTGAGTAATGGACCTGGCGATCCTGACCATCCAGATTTGTCTCCAGTTGTCAATACAATAAAACAGATTATAGCTGAGATTCCTGTAATTGGAATATGTTTAGGACATCAAATATTGGGCTTAGCCCTAGGTGGTGAAACGTACAAACTGAAATATGGTCATAGAGGTGGAAATCAACCTGTTAAAGACATTGAAAATGTGAAAGTTTATATTACTTCACAAAACCATGGATTCGCACTTCATAAGTTACCGAAATACGTTCAGGAAACTTTCATTAATCTGAACGATAATACTTGTGAAGGTATTAGTTCCAAGAATTGTTGGTCTGTTCAATTTCATCCTGAAGCTGCACCGGGGCCTATGGATGCGAATGTTTTATTCAATAAAGTCAAGGAGATGATTGATGGGTAAAATGAAAATATTAGTACTTGGTTCTGGCCCTATAATTATTGGACAAGCTGCCGAATTTGATTATTCAGGTACGCAATGTTGTTCAGCCTTAAGAGAAGATGGACACAAAGTAATACTAGTTAATTCAAATCCAGCTACAATTCAAACTGACCCCGATACTGCCGATGTAGTCTATATTGAACCATTGACTGTTGAATCCCTAGCCAAAATAATTGAGAAAGAGAGGCCTGATGCAATAATTCCGGGTATGGGGGGACAAACTGGCCTAAACTTGGCCATAGACCTTCATAAAGCAGGAATAATTGACAAATATAATGTCAAGATGCTAGGAACTTCCTTGGACTCTATTGAGATGGCAGAGGATAGAGACCTATTCCGAAAAAGAATGGTTGAAATCGGTGAACCAGTTGCGGAAAGTGGAATTGCTAATACAATTAATGATGCTTTGAAACTGGCTGAAAAATTAAATTATCCAGTTGTAGTAAGGCCGGCATTTACTCTTGGGGGGACTGGTGGGGGTATAGCATATACCAAAGAAGAACTGGAGATAATCTCCGGAAGAGGCCTAGCACTTTCTCCCGTCAAACAGTTACTCATAGAAGAATCAATATTGGGTTGGCTTGAATTTGAGTTTGAAGTTTTAAGAGACATAGATGATAATGCAATAGTCGTTTGTTCAATGGAAAATCTAGATCCAATGGGTGTACATACTGGTGAATCAATAGTTGTCGCCCCAGCATTAACATTACCGGAACCGGCCTACCAGAAATTGAGAACATCAGCTCTAAAAGTTGTTAGAAGTCTAGGAATCGTGGGGGGATGTAATGTCCAATTTGCTTATCATTCGAAAACACAAGATTACATTCTCATCGAAGTTAATCCTCGAGTTTCCAGATCCTCAGCTTTAGCCTCAAAAGCAACAGGTATACCAATAGCTCGAATTTCTACAATGCTATCTCTAGGAAACATGTTACATGAATTATCAAATCGTGTTACTGGAAATACAAGTGCAGCTTTCGAACCGTCTATTGACTACATAGTTACTAAGATACCAAGATGGCCATTTGATAAATTCAAATTAGCAGATAGAGAATTGGGTACGCAAATGAAATCTACGGGAGAGACTATGTCCATTGGTAGAAGTTTTGAAGAATCGTTAATGAAAGCATGGAGATCAATTGGACAGGGTCTAGGATATCCTGAGGAAGTGGATTGGAACCAAAGAGAATTAGAGAATAAAATCCGAATTCCAAATGATCAACGCTTATTAGCGATATGGGCATATCTTAGAAAGAATAAAGCAACACAAAAGAATATCGAAAGGACATGTGAGATATCTGAATTTCATCCATTCTTTATAGATCGAATTGCGGAACTAGTTAAACTCGAAATAGAATTATCGGAATGTGAAAATAAATTAGATGATAACTTACTACTCAAAGCAAAGAAAAGTGGGTTTGGAGACAAGCAAATCGCATATTTAACAAATATTTCTCAAGAAGAAATAAGAAATCAAAGAAAAAGAAATAAACTAAAGTGTAGTTTCTTGATTGTTGATACCTGTGCAGGGGAATTCGAAGCAAAAACTCCTTATTTTTATTCAACCTATGCTGATAAACCAATTAATATTGATATTGGAAAAAGTATAGTTATACTTGGTTCTGGCCCTATTAGAATAGGCCAAGGCATCGAATTTGATTATTCCACAGTTCATGGTGTCCAGGCTGCAAGAAATGCAGGTTATGAAGCTGTTGTAGTGAATAATAATCCCGAAACGGTATCCACGGATTTTGATGCTTCAGACAGGCTATATTTTGAACCATTAGATAAGGAATCTATATTTGAGATATTAGATTTGGAACGGCCGTATGGAATAATTCTTCAACTTGGTGGTCAGACTGCAGTTAACTTAGCATCCGATATAGAAGAATATATACGTAAGGAAAAACTTCCAACAAAAATATTAGGGACGAAGGTAAAAGATATGATTTTAGCAGAAGATCGTGGAAAATGTGGAGACCTTATGGAGAAAGCAGGTATTGAAATGCCCGAATGGGCTGCGGCAAAAAGTTCTGAGGAAGTTATAAAATATTCTAAGCAAATCGGATTTCCAGTTCTTGTTAGACCTTCATTTGTTTTAGGAGGTAGAGGGATGGAAATAGTTCACAATTTAAAACAATTGAACCAATACTTGAAACTAGAAGCCCATGCTTCTCCTGAAAAACCGGTGTTAGTTGATAAATTTCTGGAGGGGGCAATTGAACTTGATATAGACTTAGTATCCGATGGAAAAAACGTAGTTATTGGGGCAATTATGGAACAAATTGAAATGGCAGGAGTCCATTCAGGAGATAGTGCCTGTGTTATGCCTGCTCAATCACTTTCCAAGAAAAATATAAAAGATGTAGAATGTATTTCTCGAAAAGTAGCTACCGTATTGAATATAGTTGGTGCAGCTAATTTACAATTGGCAGTCAAAGATGACATCATTTATCTTTTAGAAGCAAATCCTAGAGCAAGCAGAACACTGCCATTTGTCAGTAAATCTACGGGATATCCTATGGCACGAATTGCAGTCAATGCAATGCTTGGTGAAAAGTTAGATAAAATACCAAAATCAATCCCTATGAAGGGAGCCTCAGTAAAAGTGCCTACCTTTTCTTGGTTAAAGCTCACTGGACTAGACACTGTACTTGGTCCTGAAATGAAATCTACTGGCGAAGCCATGGGTCATGGGCCTAATTTTGGAACTGCGTATCTCAAAGCTATGAAAGGAGGAAATAAGAGCTTACCAACAAAGGGTACCGTGTTTTTGTCTATTTCCAATAAATTAAAGTTAGACTTTGAAGACGTAGCTAAAGATTTAGTAAAACATGGTTTTGATCTAATAGCTACAAAGGGAACTGCAGCCTCGCTTAGAAAGTGTGGACTTGATAGCAAAGTCATATGGCGTATTTCTGATAGAAAACAACCAGATATACTATCAATCATGCGCAAGGGTGATGTAGATTTAATCATAAACTTGCCAACAGGTAGAAGGGCTGCAACAGATGGAGCTCAAATGAGGAGGCTAGCTGTAGAATTAGGTATACCTTTCATAACAACTTTAACCGGAGCCAGAGCTGCAATTAATTCACTTAAGGAAGGTGAAATGGATTATTTACAGCCTCTCAAAAAAATAAACTATTAGTCTTTAATTTCAGTTAATTCAAACTCAATACCGCCAATCTTTGAAGCTAAATAATTGTAAATGCTAGCCATTATTGCATGGAAAACAAATACCATGCCAGACAGCCACAGTGGAGCAAGAATAAATATAATACCAGTAATTCTAAGCACGTCATTGCCCATTAGCAGAAATAATATGCCTATTAAGGTATAAATAAGACCAATTGGAAAGTATAATACTGCTAAAAATTTGCCATTCTGATATATTGAAATGTTCGTCACTTGAGTTAACATAACACATTCAGTACAAAACCGTTTAAAAATTGGGGGTGTGGTGGGAGCACTGGGATTTGAACCCAGATCGGCGGGTCTCACCTATTGAGCCGGAGCCCATTAGTTTGCACAGGTCATAGCTCCAATCATTCATCACGATATCAGCAGACCCTGTAGCAATCATTCCTGTATAATTGGAGCCCGCAATGCTGCCAGGTTACACCATGCTCCCCAATATTATTGCACGTGAAGACTCTAATAAAAAGTCTGTGATGAATAAAGTTAATAAGAACTGCTCAATCAAGACATGCAAATGAGTTCAGATGAGGAAGTGGAAGAGGAATTAGAAACTGAGGATGAAGTTCTTAATGAGCATAATCCAGCCCCTCCTTCTGAAAGGATTTGGATGGACGTTTATCAAGATGAAGATAAGAAACTTGCAAAACACGATTGGTGTTTAGATACCGGAATAATAAAGAATTTAAGTGGAGAAGAGGCCAAACCTAAGGGATTCTATATTTTAGTATTGAATAAAATGAAGTATATGCTAGAGACAAGATTAGGTCATAAAAGCGGTGCTCCAAAATTTCCTGAGTCTCAAATTAAACTGATACTAAGTGATTTAGACAAAATCGACGGATTTTACGATAAATGGTGGCGAACTGAATCTTCACAGTTAGAAGTTTTTATTAGAGTTATTCAAAAGAGAAGACATGATTTGTCCCAAAAGTTTATAATTGATTCGGTAACAAGGACATTAAGTGGTTGAAATAGCTCCATCAATGTTAGGCGCAAACTTCAGTGAAATGAGAAAAGATGCTGAGCTAGTAGCGCCTCACTCGGCATATTTACACATGGATGTAATGGATGGCCATTTTGTACCTAATCTTACAATGGGGCCAGATTTAGTAAAGTCTTTGAAAGGTATAGCGAAACTGGATGTACACCTCATGGTCACAGATCCGTGTAACTTCATCAAAGATTTTAGCGATGTAGGTGCTGACTTAATTTCAGTACATGTAGAATCCAACAATCCTAAAAAAGCCATAGAATTAATTAAAGAACAAAATATTTTGGCAGGTATTGCATTAAATCCCTCAACACCTTCCTCAGCAATTGAACCTTTTGTAGATTCGGTGGATATGATTTTGGTGATGTCTGTAGAGCCTGGTTACTGTGGCCAGTCTTTTCACAAAGATTCAATTGAAAGAGTAAGAACTTATCGAGAAAAGTATCCTGATAAAATTATAGAAGTAGATGGAGGCGTCGGACCTGATAATGCAGGCCTTCTAACTAAAGCTGGAGCTGATCTCCTAGTAGCAGGTAGTTCAATATTTGGTTCTTCGGATCCCGTAAGTGTAATTCATAATATGAAAAAGGGATAGACTTATTAATTAGAAACAACGTCGTAGACTGTGAATAGATTATATTATGTTATTTTAGCCTCACTTTTATGCATCACTGCGTTTCCCTTTACACCAACTGCAGAAATACCTGCTGAAGATTTTACACACGCCGTATTTGGTGAAGAATTTACAGCTACTTGGTGTGTTTATTGTCCTAGTGCTGCTGAAAATTTGATGAAAATTTACGATGAAATACCTGACGAACCATACTATGACGACCAATTCTTCTTTGTTGCCCTTATAACTGATGTTAACGACAAGGCAGATGCTCGAATGGAAGATTATCCTGACGTTACTGGTTACCCTACTGTAATATTCGATGGAAACGATGAAAAAGTCTCTGGAGGTCAGTCAGATACGGCTAACTATGAAAACGCAATAGATAACTGTGCCCAGAGAGAAGATACTGACATCTCACTGGAAATCGAAATGGAACATTTAGGTGCCGATCAATTAGGCGTTAGTCTTTCAATGACTTGGAATGAAGATGCTGCCTTTGGGGATCCTACATTCAATGGATATGTCAGGGCCTATATTGTCGAAAAAGTTTCTCGATACAATAACTACGACGGTGATCCTTATCATTTCGGTTTTTTAGACTATGCATTTGAAGAAAGTGTTGAATTAAATCCCCATGAAGAAATGCAATTATCAACGATTTGGGTAGGTGGTGAACATGAAGATAAGAATGGGAACGATTTTTCAGATATCGAATATGATAATATCAATATATTTGTAGCTTTTTTTAATGATGAATCTACCTCATCGGATAAATATGTTTTAGAAACCTCTTTTGCAATACCTCCTGAACTTGAAATATCAACTGATACGGGCGTATTGAGTGGAAATATAAATTTACAAGGTACTGCCATCAGTGAAAAATCAAAGATACAAAATGTGCTTTATCGTTGGAATCAAGAGGATTGGATAGATTCAGGATTAACGCCATTCAATGGAGTTTTTGATATTGAAATAAATACTGAAGGTCTAACTAATGGGGAGCATCAAATATCTATAAAGGTTATAGATGATGGAGCTACTAACGTTAACACTCTTGATGTAGAAATATTAAATGACGAAAATCCTCCAACAATAGAAATTATAGCTCCTAATGAAGCCGATATTGTCGAAGGTATTGTTGTATTGGATATTGAAACAATTGATGATAATAGTATTGGAAGTGTTGAATTCAAAGTAAATCAAGGTAACTGGCGTAAGATGTATTCACGAGATGACAATGGATACATTGCAAGTTGGAATACACAAGAAGCTAATGCTGGTAACGGAGAACATGTTATCACTTTTAGATCTATTGATAAAAGTAATAATATTATAAAACAAGAATTAAATCTTACCGTTTTTAATGAAGAAGATATTACTTATCCATATTTAGAAATAAAGGAACCCAAGGAAGAATTTTATAGTGCAAGAATAAATATTGAGGCCGAAGCCTCAGATCCAGAAGGTATTTTACTTGTAGAATACAGAATCGATAATGGAACATGGAAAGAGCTTGCCTATACCAATAATGAGATTTATGAAGGTACTTGGATGCCCATCATGGATGGGTGGCATTGGATAGATATTAGGGCTGAAGATAATCAAGAATATGTCACCATTATTGGCTTAAAATTCGAAACCGATAGTACTCCACCTTTCATATTATTGAATTCAAATACAGCCGATGTTACTGCAAATGCAGAATTTGATTTAAGTGTTAATGATTACAGCTCACTTAACACACTCAGATATAGAATTGATAATGGCCCATGGATTGAACTTGAAAATGACCAGAACAATGTCCAATTTTGGTGGGATTCAACTAAATACGATGATGGAGAATGCTTAATGCAGATAGAATGCACCGACAAATGGGGAGGCATGAGCACTCTTTACCGAAATATAGATGTCAAAAATAAAGATCTCATACATTCACTAGCTCCATCTATTATAGATTCTCAAGAATTGATTACAGTTAGTGCAATTATTGATTATATTTCCCCCGAATCAGTATCCGTTATTATTGCTGAAGACAATGGCGGTGTTCTAGCTGAAGGACAAAGGATACCCATGTATAAGGAAGGAAATTACTATTATGGCGATTTATATTTTGAGAATGAAGGCAATTATGTTTATAGCATAGAAGTTGATACTGGCCATGGAAAACTGTCATCATATGAGCAAAATATAGTTGTATTAGCTAAACAAGAGATTATAGAATCTGATAATGAAGATCAAAAGATACCCTATCCTAATTTGATTTCAATTATACTATTAATTTCTTTGATAGCAATAAGAAAACGAGATTAGTTAGTTCTTAATACATTAGATAAGGACAAAGCCAAATCAGTTGGAAGAAATCCGGAGCCTATTTCATTGTATGTTTTTTCACCAGCTACTCCTAAACTGTATGTGGCAAGTCTTGCCGATTCATACGGAGTCAAACCTCTTGCCAATAAAGCACCTAATACACCAGCCAGAACATCTCCAGTGCCACCGACTGCCATTCTTGGATGGCCAGTCTCATTTTGCTTAGAATATGTTCCATCTGTAATAAAATCAATCTCACCTTTTAAAATAAGGGTTATATTGTTCTTAGATGCAAATTGAGACATATCTTTCTCTGTAGGAATAATTCCCAATCTTTCAATCTCTCCTCTATGGGGCGTTATAACTATGTTCTTAGAATTAAAATCATATAAATTAATTGCATCTGCATCGATTACTATATTGTCACAATTGTCTATTACTAACTGAACCGCTTCTAAAGATTCCGATTCTTTACCCATGCCAGGCCCAATAACTATACTGTCAAACTTATTATTAAACAAGACTCTAATATTGTCTGAATTCACTTTATTTCCATTGAGTTTATGAACTATTAATTCAGGAATAAATGACGAAACGGATTCATAGGAATTATCTGGAACAAAAATATGAACTAAATCTGAACCTGATCGATAAGAACCTAGGCCAGCTAGATAGGGAGCTCCCGAAAAGGCCCCACCTCCCACGATAGCCACCTTACCATTTTGACCTTTATGTTTCTTCCCATCCCAATCAGGAAATAGTAAAAGTTCACCAGGCCCAGTGAGATTATCTACCTCTTTTGGAAATCCAATATCTGCAAGTATTATTTCTCCACTATTCGAATTATTCATAATAGTCTTATAATCATGAAAAGTTATGGTGGTATCTGGAATAACACTACAAGCAGTACCAATCCCAGAAGGGACGTCAACGGAAACTATTATTGGAAATTGATTCATTAATGAAATACATTTATCCAGAGGAGACCTGACTTCACCTATGATTCCTGAACCCAAAAGACAATCAATAAGAATATCCGATCTCTCTCTAAATTCGCTTAATTTATTTAGAGATAAAACATCACAATTAAGTTGAGAATAGGCCTTATTAGCAATTTTTGACCGCGGTAATCCCGAACTTAATATATTTACTTTAAAACCTTCATTGATCAGAATATTGGCAGTTACATAACCATCACCTCCATTGTTACCACTTCCACAAATAATTGTAACGACCTTATTATTTTCATAATTATTAATAATATGATCTGCCACAGCTTGGCCAGCTTGAGTCATCAAAGAGGTTAAATCTACATTATATTGTTCTGCATTCTTGTCTAATATTTGGAATTCTATTAATTTTCTCATAAGACAAGTTGGTAAAGAAACAATGCAAAGAAACTAAATAATATTAATCCAGATAAACGATCCATTGGTACTCTAATCATACCAAATGTAGCTGCCGTAATCAAAATCAAAAGAGGCATTGTAGTAGTTAGTATCATTTCATCTACATCTATTGGCCTAATAATAGCTAAAATCCCCATTACCATAAATATATTTGCAATGTTTGACCCTATGATATTACCCACTGCAATTTCCTTGTGCCCTTTCTTAGCTGCAGATACAGTTCCCGCTAATTCAGGCAAGCTAGTGCCAATTGCCACAATACTAAGGCCAATAACAACTTCAGATATTCCAAAATGAGTAGCAATATCTACGGCAGAACTAACAGTTAATTGAGCACCAAAAAGTAAGGCAACTAAGCCCCCCACAAGAAAAACATAAGAAACATTGTCTTGTTCAATTGGATCTCTCTCTGAATTAACTGAGCGAACGTATAACCAATACATATAAAATAAGTAAAGACTAAAGAATACAATGCCTTCATTCATAGATATTGATTTATCTAATGAAAAATAATAAAGTAAGATTACTGCCAAAAGCATGACATAACTGTCATTATTCGCATCATTTTCGGGTTTTATGGTAGTATTTAGAATATAAAAAAATATAAAACAAGATGTTCCCAAAACTAGCCCAATATTTGAAATATTTGAACCAACAATATTACCTAACGCCAAGTCATTATATCCTTGTAAAGACGAGATAATCGAGACTAAAAGCTCCGGCAAACTTGTACCGAAAGCAACTATTGTAACACCTACTACATGAGGTGGAATTCCTTTCTCCTCTGCGAATACTGCCGCATTATCTATGAAATAGTCTGCACCTTTGGTTAAGAGAACAAAACCAATTATAAGTAAAATTATAGGAATTAATAAACTCATCTTATTTTCTCCATATTTGCTATTTTCTTCTTAATTAAATGCGATTTTGCAATATCGTGTCTCACAAATAGATTATTACCTGAAATATATTTCAAACCTTTCTCACATTTTTCTTCAGCCATTTCTATCGTTGATGAAGTAGATACCATAGCTCCAGCTCTTGAACTAGTAGTCGATATTTTCCCACTGCCTTCCACATTAACGGCAGCATAATATAAATCTGAAAACTCCCTATGTCCGCTATCCACGATTAAAGTTGCATCAGGATTGGGATTACTGCCATATCCTTCAGGAACAATGTATTTACAGACTGATGCCTCATTACGGAAATTAACTGAGGTAAGATTACCATCGATAATGGCGCTACATACCGATGCAAAATCAGTATCCAATAAAGTCAATAAATTCATAGCTTCCGGATCTCCAAATCTCGCATTATATTCTATTAATTTAACTCCATTCTTTGTAGCCATAAAACCCCCGTAAAGAACACCTTTGTATTCACTTCCAGTGTGCTTCAATAGAGCTGAGGCTACTTGTTCATTAATATCTCGTGCAGCTGCTATTTCATTGTCATTTAGAAATGGTAAAGAATGATTAGAATCAGTATAACTACCCATTCCTCCCGTATTTGGACCTATGTCTCCTTCGTATGCTCTTTTATGGTCTTGAACGGCAGGCATATGAGATAAAGTAGTACCATCACAAAAACTCATCAAAGAAAACTCTTCTCCATATAATTTTTCTTCAATAACATAATTTCCCGAATTTTTCAGTAGATTCTCACAATATCTTAAACCTTCATTCTTATCTTTAAGATGTTCACCAGATACCTTCACACCCTTACCCCCCATTAATCCATCAAATTTAATCACGTATTCTTCGGATAATTCATCGATAAAACTACTAGATCCTTGTAGTGAATTAAACTTCCTAAATTTTGGTGAAGCGTCTATGTGATATTCATTTAACAAATCTCTAGTAAAACCTTTACTAGTCTCTATTTGGGCTAATTCCTTGAGAGGTCCGACAACTCCGATATCTTTCTTCCAAAATTTATCAGCTAAACCATTTGCCAAAGGATCTTCTGGACCTATGACTACACAATCAATAGATTTAGATAAACTGAAATCTATAATTCGATTTAAATTTACATGTGAAGCATAACTATCTACAAGAATATAGTCTTTGGATATTTCAATTATTCCTGGATTTAGATTAGTCAAAATTGAAAATACATTAGCTCCCACTTCTGCGAGTTTTTCAGCCATGATATGTTCTCTAGCTCCGCTACCTATAACCAAAAAGTTCATTAATTCACCAAATCAGATATTCGAATTAAGGCTTTGTAATCTATATTAAATGGAGCTATCTTTTCATGAGCCCCTTCCTCTCGATCTACGACGACCATAACCATAGACACATCTACTCCTTCATCGACTAAAGCTTTAACAGACTCTAAATTCGATCCACCAGTAGTAGCTACATCATCAACTAAAACAGCTTTACCCTCACTTATTCCTTCAATCCTAGATCCGGTTCCATGCTTTCTTTCAGACTTTCTAATCATAGAATAAGGAATACCTGTTTCTAAGGATAATGCCACTGCCAATGGAACAGCTCCCAACTCCATGCCTGCAATAAAATCAATATTCTCAGGTAAATATTTTGAAAACTCTTTTGCAATCAATTTAAGTATCTCTGGATTAGTTGAGGCAAGCTTCATGTCAACATAAAAGCTGGATTCCTTTCCTGAAGTTAAAGTAAACTTCCCAAATTTAACCGCTTCACAATCCATTAATTTTTGCTTGAGCTTGTCCAATGATTTTTGGTCCTCCATAGTGTGTCATGGGAGGCCTTAAAAAATCAGTATCCCTAGTTTAATATCTTTAAAATAGAAGGGAGAACTTCCATTTCAAGAGGAGTAGTCCCAATATTCTCTCCATCTATATTGATGGCTGTGGGTTCATCAGTTTCAATTTTAAGTTTAGAAAATCGGTAAAATTCTACATTCGGATTCCATATGTGTGAACCTCCGGCCTTAAGCTGATTAAACAAACCCCAAACTTTTCTTCGACTAATTTGATAAATTACTCCAAGATCCATTTTTCCATCATCTACTTGAGCATAAGGAGCTAAAGACAATCTATCTCCACCAGTACAAGTATTCTGAATTAACAATAATATGAATGATGAATCTATTAAGTGACCATCAATGTAACACTTAGCTTTACGAACTTTGCCTCTTATTATACCTAATAATGCACCAATATCATATCTTAATGGCCCTAAAAATCTCATCTTTTCAGCCAGAATATTCGAATCGACACCTAAACCCCAGCCTACCAAATTATGAGAATATCTAATTGCTTCACTACCGTCTAATACAAATTTAGTTTCAGCAATATCCATTTTTCTTAAATTTCCATTAATGATTCTATCAGTAGCATCTCTATAATCTTCAATTCCCATATCATTGGCTTGACTATTACCAGTACCTGCTGGGATCAAGGCCAATGGGAAAGTTTCGTAAGCCTTATCATTACGCCTCATCAGACCAGTTATAACTTCACAAAAAGTACCATCACCTCCAATTGAAGCTAAGACATCCCCTTCTACCAAATTCAAATTCTCAACAATTTGCATTGCATCATTTGGCCCTTTAGTTATGTGCGATTGGACTGCTATTTTTGCTTCAAGTAAAATATTTTCAACCTCTTTACCTACATCTAAACCTTTTTTTCTGCCTGAAATAGGATTAACTACTAAATGAACACTCTTTACTGTATAATTCTCCTTGATTTGAGATTTCGAAAAATGAGATTTCTTTATTGGAGGTAATATACGGCTACGACCCAAAAAACCCTTTTCAGATACTGGTTCTTCAAATACTATCTTTTCAGGTCCACTCAAGATATTACTACATGTATCAAGCTTTATAAGGTAGGGCCTGTCGACAGGATATCGGGAATGTGGCGAAAGCTGAACCCTAGAAGTGAGGAATCGCGATGAGTAAATCATTATACAACTACATAAGAGACCAGTGGAAACGTCCATCTGGAGACATGAAACTTCTTCAAAGAGAACGTTTAGTTCAATATAGAAGAGAAGATGCTACAGTTAAAATTGTAAGGCCAACAAGAATTGACAGGGCAAGGGCATTGGGTTTTAGAGCAAAACAAGGATATGTCATGGCTAGAACTCGAATCAGAAGAGGAGGTATGCGAAAGCATGCTATTACTTCAGGTCGAAGAGCCAAGCGTACTGGTATTGCAAAAATAACAATGGGTAAAAACTTACAGATGATTGCTGAAGAAAGAACCTGTAAAAAATACCCAAATTTAGAAGTTTTAAACTCCTACTGGGTAGCTGATGATGGAAGATACAAATGGTATGAAGTTATTATGGTAGATCCAAATCATCCTTCTATTATTGCCGATTCAAAAATTAATTGGATTTGTAACAGAGCTCACAAAGGTAGAGCACACCGAGGATTAACATCTGCTGGAAAGAAATCGCGTGGTTTATACAATAAGGGTAAGGGTGCTGAAAAGTTAAGACCAAGCCGCCGTAAACACATGTCACGCAATAAACAAAGTAGAACTCCACACCCACCAAGAAAAACATAGTGAGTTGATAGTATAACCTACGACAGAAAGAATCCATTTATGGCTACTGTAGTAGACGCATATTGTATCTCTGAGGGATCTACTAAGGAAACTAATCACTACGTAGTATCTATCAGAGGTAGTGGTCTAAGATATAAGCCAGGAGACTCCCTCGGATTTTATCCAACAAATGATCACGAACTTGTAAAACAAACCATAAGAAAACTCGGTTTTAGTAGAAAAACACTAATAAAAACCAAGGATGTAGCCGAAACTACGTTGGAAGAAGCCTTACTTCATCGTTTTACGATTCACCGGTCTGGTAAAAAATTTCTCGCCGCAGTCGTAGCTAAAATGAAGAATGGTAAAGAAAAAGAGACCCTAACTGAAATATTAGATGACCGTGAAAAAGTGGATAAATACTTGTTTACTAGAGATTGTATAGATATTCTAAATGAAAATCCAGTGCATTTTGAACCACAGGAATTCATAGACATATTATCCCCTATAACTCCTCGCCTTTATTCTATTAGCTCCTCACCAAAGGCCCATCCTGGTGAAGTTCATCTTACCATAGCCATAGTAAAATACAATAATTTTGACAGAGATAGATTTGGATTAGCAACAGGCCATCTAGCAAACATGGTCAAAGTAAATAAAACTAAAATACCTATGTATATCCAACCAACCAAGGAATTTATTATACCTAAAGAAGCTTCAAAAGACGTTATTATGGTAGGACCTGGAACTGGAATTGCTCCTTTCAGGGCATTTATTGAGCATCGAAAAGCCACGAGTTCAACTGGAAGAAATTGGCTTTTTTTCGGTGAGGTACATGAGGCCTCCACTTTTTTCTATAAGGATGAATGGAGTGATTACATGAAGGGTGGACATTTAGATAAATTAACGACCGCCTTCTCGAGGGATCAAGAAAATAAGATATATGTTCAACACAGACTACTTAGTAATGGCAAAGAACTTTGGAAATGGATAAAGAAGGGCGCATATTTTTATGTCTGTGGAGATAAACAGTACATGGCTAAGGATGTACACTCAGCTCTTATTGAAATTGCACATAAGCATGGTAAAATGGAAATGGCAGACGCTGAAATCTATGTTAATAAAACATTGATGAAAGATGAACATCGCTATCTTAGAGATGTATACTGATATTTCGTAATAAAGTAACCTAGTTAGGCATTATTTATTTTTTCCACCCTGCTTAATAATCTCACCAGTTTGTGAATCATAAGTATTACCCGTAACTGGATCATATCTAAAGCCTGATTGTTTAGTCTGAATATTAGATGCTATCTCATCATCCTCGTAATAATCCAAATAGTCACCACCATCTCCTAAACGACTGTATCCAAAAATACCTAAACCAACTACCGATAATAGAACCAGAGGAATCCAAACTAATGGTTCATCAATTAAGGAACTATCATCAACTACGACGACAGGTTCAATTACTACAAATTCCTGTACAGTAACATTAACTTCAGCGTAGGCTGTGTTATCCAATTCATTATATTCATCAATAATATTGTCAGGATCAATTCTAGCTTCAATATAGTAATTACCAGGTTCAGTTGGTGTCCACGTAAATTTATGAATCTCCTCACCATTTACACGACCAAGTGGACTAGTCTGATAAATCGTAAACAACTCTTCATTTATGAACAATGAAATTTCAGCACCTATACATTCATCTGAAGCATTCCCGAAATCGATACCAACGGGACATTCACAACATATCTCTGGGCCAAAATTTAGCGAACTGACCGAAATTTCCAAGGTTTGATTTAAATAAATTTGACTAGGAATATTCACCATCTCTACTGATAATTGGAAATTTTTGGGCTTAACCAAAATACTCGTATTAAGCCGATTATCAGTTAAATTCTGATCCTCAAAATCACTATCTGTAATCTGAGCTTCAATAGTTATATTATGTAGACCTACAAGATTAGTGGATCTCCAAAAGACAGTAACAAATCGGGTTTCATCATAACTCAATTCCTCCTGATTTACATAGTAAATTTCATTACCTTCAAAATCATAAGTTTGAATCTCAGGTGAAGATGAATTGTCTAGATATACTGCTAATCTAAAATAAGGTACGACCGCAAGATTGTTTCTGACTTGGACTATCATTGATACTTGATCACCTTTGAATATGACCTCTTTGGAATCTACTGTGACTAAGGTTAAGTCATATTCTGGTGCAGCTACATTGATAAGAACTGAATTAACATTGTTTCCTTCATCTAGTTCACTAATACGTTTGGAAGGGTCTGCGTGGCCTGAAACACTAGGTTGTTGTTGATTCCATACATAGGTGGCAGTTAGATTGTAGAATTGGCCCTCTAATATTGAAATATCCCATGATTCTACGATTTCACCATCTATTCTGAAATCAATCTTGGAATCTGAAACGTCTTTAGAACCTTTATTGTATACTGTGAAAATAATATCTGAAGGCATTCCTCTTACAGCCTGATCAACTATCAATATCTCAAATATAGTCAAATCTGGTTTTGACGCTAATACCTTTACCTCGAATGTAAAATTGTTGTCCATTTCATTCCATTCACTAATTTCATTCAAAGGATCTATTCTAACAATAATTGTATGATTGCCCAATACATCAGTGCCTGATAAGGAATCCCAGGTAATTAGTGCTGGATAGGTTCCAGGCACTATTTCTTCACCTCTTCTTGTAGCATTTGAAATAGATGAGATAAAGTCATAACCAATCAACATTTCATCGCCGCCCTCGGGATGATCGTAAAATCCAACCCTTATATCCGTAGCACTTTTCATATAATCCTCATTAAATATATGAACTTCCAAATCAATAGAGTGTTTGTCGAAAATAGCTTCTAACCAATCATCATTAGGCATTATTGTAATATTACGAGAAACATCTAATGTCAATTCAGGATTATGGGCTCTAATCGATATATCAGTAGTTAAGATATTATCATCTTCTATAAATTCTTCAACTTCATCTCTTGAATCTAAAACTATAGTAAGAGTATAATCTCCAATTTCAGAAGGATTCCAAGTAATATTAAACTGTGCTGATTCACCAGGTGATAAAATAGATCGTATCTGCGATTCTTCTATTGAAGTTGTGACTCCATCAAAGGTTTGTCTAAAATCAATATAATAATTTGAGCAATCCTGCCGTCCATCATTTTCAAAAAGTATCAATATATCTACTGAGTCTTCTTCAGCAGGACTCTCGGGTGTTACCATCACATTCATTTCAACCTGTAAACCTCTAAGATTTGACAAAGGCTGCTCATAAATTGTAAACTCGTAAACGATTCGATTATTAGATTCATTAGTCTCGTCTATTTCTCCATTAAAATCTATAGCAATTGTCAGAACACGGTCGCCAGTTCCGCCGCAGAGGTCAACACCACAACTAAAATCAATGATAGCGCTTTTATCTTGAGCAATGGTAGATTCAGTAGATTCAAAAATAGGTAAACAACCGTCATCAGTATCACACTCAGAGGTACTATTCCAAACCACAATATCTACATTACTTGCCGGCTCTATACCTGTGTTTATTACTTCAAAATAAATGTCAAAAGCTTCACCCTGTACAGGATAATCCGGAGAAAAAGTGAAATTTACAGGTACCAAATCTGTATCGATTGCTTGAGCATTAGATGAACTTAATAAAACCACTAAAAGGGTCCCAATAATTGTTGAAGCTGCAAATACTGTTTTTTGCATATTAACTTAGTTGTGATATAAGTAATTAAAACTACCCCAACAAAATTTCGGAACAATTGGTACTTTAGCTCTATAGAAAAACCATTTACTACGCCTGAAATAGAGTCTTGTTGAGATACAAAGTACATACACAGTGTTTATAATGTGCTCTTTTTGCGAAAGTATGGACCCGGTAAGTGTGCTTGACTACAGATATGGTACTGAGCCAATGAGGACAGTGTTCAGAGCGAATTCTTATTTGAATTATTTACTCGAAGTTGAAGCTACACTAGCTGAAGTTCAAGAATCGAAACAAATTATCCCTAAAGGTATCTCTAAAGCAATTAGAGAAGGCGTTAAATTAGTCAAAAGAGAAAGAGTGGAAGAGATTGAAGCTGAAATCAATCATGATGTAATGGCTGTTGTTAAAGCCCTTGAAGAGCAATCGGGGGATTCTGGTAAATGGATTCATTTCGGAGCAACTAGTTATGATATTGTAGATACCGCCAGAGCTTTACAACATAAAAGAGCAATCGAATTATTAGAGAAAGGTATTGATAGTTTGATCATGTCCATGGCAAAATTGGCTAAGTCTCACAAAAAAACAGTCATGTTGGGCCGGACACATGGACAATGGGCAACACCAATTACATTCGGTCTCAAAATTTCTGTATTCATAGCAGAATTAATTAGACACCGTGACAGATTAAAAGAAATTAAACCACGTATTTTGACTGGGAAATTCTTAGGAGCTGTAGGTTCTGGAGCTGCTATGGCCCCAAATACATTAGATGTTCAATCCACAATATGCCGAAAATTAGGATTAAATGAACCATTGGCTACGACACAGATATTAGGAAGAGATCGAATAGCCGAGATGATAGCCTGGGGATCAAATCTAGCAACGAGTTTAGAAAAATTCACATTAGAAGTACGTAATCTTCAAAGAAGTGATATCGGTGAAGTCGCTGAGGCTTTCAATAAAGAAAAACAAGTTGGTTCTTCGACTATGGCTCAAAAGAAAAACCCAATTACCTCTGAGAACATAGGCGGACTTTCAAGAATAGTACGATCCATGCTCTATACTTCATATGAGAATAATTTACAGTGGCATGAAAGAGATTTAGCTAACTCGAGTAGTGAAAGAATTATTTTACCACAATTTTATATTTTACTAGAATACATTATTATTAAATCTGATAATGTATTCTCTAATCTTTATATTAATAAAAAAAGAATGACTGAAAATATGTCAAATGCAGGCGGACTACCTATGGCTGAAGCATTTGTCATTGCCCTCGGTAAAACGGACTTAGGAAGACAAGAAGCTCATGAACTTGTACGTCAAATCTCTATGGATGCTGAAACCAATAATCTTACATTTAACGAAGCAATCAGCACAAATTCCATTGTTAATAAATACTTAGAGACTGAATTAATACATAAAATTCTGAAACCTGAAAATTATATAGGACACTCAGAAGAAATAGTTGACAAGGTCTTGGATTCCATTTAATGTATGGTTATATTATAGAAACACATTCAAACCAAAGCATAAGGAAATTTGGTGATAATTTAATTCTATCACTGTACAAAGATAAAATCATAGCTAAATATAATTTATTTGGTAAGAAATTATTCATAGAAACAAGTAAATTATTGGCAAAGGAGAATGAAAATGATGATTCGTTTCTTCCTGCAATTATGTCAAACTCTGAACAGAATGAGATATATGGAAAGATTAGACAATTAATTGACAGAGTAAAGAAAGCGGATGATTTTGCAATTAAAGTCATCCGAAAAGGAGAACATAAGTATACATCAACCGAGCTTGCAAGAAATGTGGCAGGGGCTGTATTTGATAAATGGCCAAATATCAAGGTTAATTTAGAAAATCCTCAGTTAGAAGTCATAATTCAAATTATTAATAATCGTAGTATAATATACGCTAGATACTAATGGAAATAACGATAATAGGTCCAGGAGCAATTGGAGTTTCGTTGGCATATGCATTGGCTACTAGTAGAAATGAGGTCGCTTTACTAGTAAAAAAAGACCATAATAATCTTGTAAAACAAGGAATAATTCGAATCAAAAAATTATCCGGGGAAATTTCTAATAAAAGAATAAAGATAATTACTGAATTGAGCCAAACTGATTTAGTTATTTTAGCAGTAAAGAGTTATAGTGTGGAAACATTAGTAAATCAATTAATCGAAATCAAAACACCAATATTATGCTGCCAAAATGGATTGCAAACTCTAAACAAATTGAAATATAGAATAGAACCAAATCTTCTTTCGTATCTAGTTACCGGCGCAGGTAGTTCAAAAATCGAGGCCGGATTTTCACGCCGTAATGGAAATGGTTTTACATTTATTGGTCAAATAGAAGGTCGTAACGGAATTATGATCCAAAGCATATCAGATAGCTTAAATATCAATGGAATGGAATGTGAACTTGTCGAAAATATACAAGACTATGTTTGGTTAAAAGCTATTATCAATAGTGCCATAAATTCAATTGCAGCTATTAATAGAGTAAGAAATGGAGAACTTAGGAATAAAGAGTTCGTTAACGATGTTAAGAACATTTGTAATGAAAGTACTTACATCGCTCAAAAAATAGGTATTAAACTACCTCTAGACCCATGGAAAGAAGTTATGACCATTCTGGACAAAACTGCTCTCAATAAATGCAGTATGCTACAAGATATAGAAAACAATCAACATACTGAGATAGATGCAATTAATGGGGAATTTGTAAGAATCGCTTCAGCCAATAACCTCGATTCAAGCTATAATGCGTTAGCAATTACTAAGGTCAAAGATATAACTAATTGATACCTAAGGCCTTGTTCGTCTTAGAAATAGATTTTAAATTGTCACTTTCCAGATTAAACATTGCCCTTATTGCATCAATATTTTCAGGTATAACGTCTGATTCTTGATGTATTGCTTGATAATAATACAATTTATTGCCTAGTGCATGTACTCCATCTTTCCAAACCGCTATTTGATTTAAATCTCCTCTAGTATAAGATGAATCCCTGGCTAATTCCATTATCTCTGCAGTACCAGGTAAGTTACGTATTTTCGAATTTTTATCTTTTAAGAAACCTTCTAATAAATTAACTCTAGGTGTAGCGTCCCAAAGTGAAATTATTTCTTCCACATCTGGCTCTCTATCCAATTCAGCAATAATACAATGAACATGCATTATAGTCGTTGGAACTTTGACAGCCATAGTTTGTATATTTAGATCATCAATAACCGTTTGAACATCAGGGCCATGATGGCTAGGGACTGTCAAAACAGGCTCTATAGAATTAATTGGACCTCTATCACTATCTTTTGGATCTCCACTGCGTCGAATCATTACTGCTTGAACATTATCTATATTATACTTACTTAAAATGGGATAAAGTGTCCGAGATAGACCTGTTGTGTTGCAGGACACCACTCTTACATAATCTTGATTTATAGATGAGGAATAATTAGTTAAAGCATTGAAACTCACACCAATAGGTTCGTGTTTTTCTCCACCTTGCCATATTGCTTTAGTCCCACTCTGCTTATACATGTCCATATTATTAACGCCTAATTTGCCAGGTGTACAATCTATAATAATATCTGCAATCTTAACTAAATCTTCAGTAACACCCGAAATTTGAACACCTTTTTCCTCGAAAAAATCTATTTTCGATTTTGTGGATGCAAAAACTGGGAAACCAGCATCCAATGCTCCTTTAATTTCATAAGTTGGTTTTGTCTTTACAATACCAACAATCTCCATATCATCTTGGAGTTGTACTGCCTCTGCTACCCGCTTTCCAATAGTTCCGTAACCATTGATGCCGACCTTAATCATATATCTTTATTTGATAGTGCTATTTAACTAATTATCATCAATCAATTTAGTTATCTTTATCATCGCTCATTTTTTTCCGAAGATCCTCTATCGAAACTGAAATTTTTTTGTCTGGAATTGAATCTGTAGGCTGCGAAAATTCCTCTACTTTATCTACATCTGAACTGAAATCTTCAATGTCCTCGACCGTTGGAGTAAAATCTTCAACATCTGTAATGGAAGACGACTCTTCATTTTCTGATACTGGTTTAGAAATAGCAAAATCCCCCTCTCCTCCTTGACCAGCTGGAACGCCCCCTTCTTCAATATCTGAGATTAATTGTTCTCTTTTATCTGAACTTCCTTCTTCTCCAATAGCTTCCAAAACTTCTTCAGTAGACATTTCAGTATCGTCATCTACAATATCTTCTTCAGTTTCTATTAATTCATCTAAATCTAATTCGATTTCTTCATTATACAGAAACTCCGGCATTTCTGGAGCTACAGCACCTGGCGTAGCTATAGCTTCATAGAAGTCAAAAGCAGTTCTTTCAACTTCACTCACAAAATCAGATAGCTCTTCTTCATCTCCATCTATTTTAGAATAAATTGCAGCCATTCGATCAGAAACAAAAGCAAAATAATTAGGTGCGACTTCAAATGCTTTCTCAGTCCAAGTAAAAGGAATCCATGCCATTACTTGTTTATTCTTTCTGTCAACACTTATTTTGAGCTGAGGACCTGGATATACTATACCTCCACAGGAAACATCATAATTATTCATATAAGCCAATACTTTGTAGACATCTTCTTGTCTAGGAACTTCTCTTAAATTGTATTTAGCTTCAAAATAAAAATTAACTCCTCGATAATTCATGAAAATTTCGGGTTGACCAGATCCTTGAACTGGATTTGATTTAACTTCTGAATCACCGAATAAAGAACCCATTATTGAATCACTCCACCCTTGTCTTACTTGCTCAGGTGCATCATATTTGAGAACTATGTCTTTGTTTTTTGAACGAAATTCTCTTAACGATTTAGCGTGTGCACTCAATTTCAAACCAGAAGCCATCTCACAAAGAATCCATAATGCGTAAATGTCAGTCATTTTTTGAGTTTGTACTAATACCGTCTCTTCATAATATGACTGATACTCATCCAAAAATTCTCTCCAAAGAATTGGTAAATCCCTGTATGCTCGGTTTCTGCTCCAGGTTTTAGCTTCAATAATAGCCTCTCGATTAATCAATCTCTCTTCTTTTCTTGTATCTTTGGCTTTTGGAATTAACTCAGCTAACTTTCCATCTCCTAAAACTCCTTTATGCAACTTACATGCTAAATCCAAGCGATCTAATTGTTCTTTAGTTGATTCATCTAGAGGTTGATATTCTTTACCATAAATAGTTGCCCAAGCTTTCTTTTCACGTTCACGACGATCCATTTCATCTCTAAAGAATATAGCTTCAATGAACACCTCCATGTGGAATTTTACTAATAATATATTTGTGGGCGTACTCCACTTCCTTTTACGTATATCAGTAACATGGGCTGTAGCGTATTCAGTCCCCTTTTGAGCACGTGCTAGGGCTGTTTTTTGCCATCTTACGGCACCCCTTATCTGCGACTTCATTGTTTTACGCTGAACTTCAACCTTGTAAGTATATGCTCCTTTTTTGATATCGTTAGTTACTTTCAATAAATTACTAGAAATTTCGAGTAACTTTTCAATATTCAATAATATTTTTTCTTCTTCAATTGAAGAAGTCCCACCTGGATACATACCTTCGGGAGGGTCATCAGCTCCAGAATTCTTAACTAAATTAGGTATATGCTCATCCCTTAGTTGTTTGAATTTTTCATAATCCAACATCCTAGGGGCAATAACGACTTCTAACTTATTGGAAATGGAGTTTCCTGATTTATTATGTAAAGAAATTGTGTTAGTGCCAATGTAATCAGGAACTACAAATTGCATAGAATGGGTTGTATTTGATCTAACTGGAGGTAGAGAATCTACTTTAGCAGTTCCCATTCGAATATGAATATCTTCTAAAGCTCTGAAAGCATTGATATTGAGCATTACTGACTCTCCCTCAGTTAAATTAACTGAATGTCCTTCAGGCAACTTGAGCTCTATCGTTGCGTCTGGTAAACTCATATCAACCGAATACGCTTAGACCTGGTGAATCTACCATCTTCTCTAAAGTAACCGTAATACTATGGGTACTTCCCAAAACTTCCTGAGATTTTAACATTAAACACTTCAATTCATTTCGTTCTAAACCTTCTAGTGCTGGCATTATGTTAGATTTAATGACGTCCCCAAGTGCTCGATCTAAATCATATTGTCCTATCGAATTAAAGACAGTTAACATGGAATCAATAATAACTGCAGGTCCTATTTTTCTATAAGTTCGAACGCCTCTAGGTAGTTCGTCGTCCCGTGACGATGGAAGTTCCTCTTCTTCCAAGAAACTCATTAATTTATTGAAAGCTTTGAACATTACACCACCTTCATCATAAAAATCAAACATTTCTTTTGCATACCAATCCTCATCAGTTTCAGGACGTTCTGGAGCAATACCTAACTTATTTAATTTATTGAATACAAAAATAGGCATACGACTGTACTCGTCCTCTCGGTCAGGTAATCCTATTTCTACAAAAGCAAATCTACGCATCAATGCATGACCTACATTGAATAATGTATTCTTATCCTGAGTATTCATAGTTCCAATAATTCTAAATTCCGGAGGCATCATAAATGGAGCTCCATTAGTCTCTTTAGCAGTCAATAAAGCTTGTTTATCTCTGTATTCAAATACAGTAAATAATTTACCAAAAGCTTCATCAATATTTGCTCTATTAAACTCATCAATTACAAGATAATGGGGTTTACCAACCTCTTGCATTGTTTTTTCACAAATTTTAGCAGAATCTGAAACATATCCATCTTTGAAATAATAACCACCTGAATCATCAGGGGAAATACCTCCAATGACTTCGAAATTAGACCATTCTGCATTAGCTGTAACTATTGAATAATTAGGAATCATACTACCATCTTTAGCTTCATTAACTCCACAAAGTTGGCTTAATAGTAAATTTGCCAGAGCAGTCTTACCTGTACCTGGATCTCCGTAAAGCATTATATTCCTACCTGACTTCAAATGTGTTACAGTTTGATTAATTGTATCTTCAGTAGTAGAATAATATTTGGATAACTCCTCATAATCTACAGTATAATCTACCTTCATAGCCTTACGTATTACTGGAGTTTGGGCTAAATCTTCCTTGAGCTCTTTCTCAATATCACTAAAATCGACTCCATAATTAGCATCTTCTGTATGTTTGATATCAATTGTAGCTTCAGGAAATTCTGAAAGCAGACGATCCATAGCATCTTCTAAAGTAATTTCTTTAGGTAAAGCCGGTGCTTTATCTGAAGATTTAGAGTTTTCCTCCTCTTCAGGTGCAAATGAAGAATCAAAAGGATCTGAAGGTGGACTACTCAATTGCATTTCCATCATGCGATCCCTGAATTTCTCAGTTCCAAACTTAATACCATACCAAACTGCACCTCCAGCTACCAAAAGTGGAATGATTAACATAACCCAACCAATAGTATCATTTGGTGCTGAAATATCTTTTTGAGAAAGTAAAGCAGGTGCAATCATGGTTGCAAATAAAGTCCCGACACCAACTGCGAATAATCCGAAATAAGCCAAACCTTCCATACTCTGCTCAGACTTCCTTTTGCGATAGAATAAGTAAATACCAAGGAATGCAATAGACACAAATAAAACTGTGAGAATAATATCTCCTTGCTCAAAGTAAATATTAGCTCGATTTCTTACTAAATTCCAAACTAAAACAAAAAATTGGAAACCTAATCCTAATAAAATCATAAGGAAATACTTGGCTTCTTCCATATCCTTTAATCGTATTGTTTGAAGAATATATGCCGCAATACCAAACAAAAGAGCGAGAAGACCAGCAAGTAAAATTATCATCTCAACTGGTTGTAAATTTACTAAACTTCTTGTTGGTTCACCACCTGCAGCATAACAGGCATCGAATATTTGCAAGTCACTACCACCATTAAACAGCTTACTGCAATTAAACCAAGGACCACGAACCCAATTGTGGTGTAAAGCTGCAAAAACTAATGAACCAGCACCTACAAAAGAATAAATTGTACTTAATGGCGCGTCAGTTATATCTTTACCAGTCACAGCATAAAGAAATACAATGTAAGAAACGACAATAACAACTAAAGCCGCTGTAGCGCCCAAAGTACTGTATACCGAACCTAAGGCCTCGGCAGGGTATAGTTCTGAAATACAATCTGTGTTTCCATCTGAACATATCTTATCAGCATTAACTGTAGAATATCCACCTCCAATATAGGCATAAACTAGAACCATTATCAAAATACAAAATATTAATGGAGCCATAATATTACTGTCATTTATGCGCCTAGCTTGAATAAATATACAAAGTGCTAAAAATAGTATCAAACCTAAAACACTCTGATATTGGTTCGCTTTAATATTAAAATTATCCGTTTCCCAACTAGATGTTAAAACCAAAGGACAACCATCAGGATCATTAGCAGCTTCACGATTAAGCCAGTCAGGACATCTCAGTGGATTGTCTGCACTCACATAGGCATTCAAATTTTCAGAGGTACCATTCATGCCAGCAGGTTTTGATTCAGCATCAGGTCCAGGAATATCGGCAGTAGTGTAATACAGTACAAGTCCTAGAAGAGCAACTGCTGCCAAAAATTGTAATGCAGGTAAATAGAAACTTGTTTTACCTCTATTAATTATTGGAGGTGCTGAAACTGACTTAGGGGTACCAGACTCCTTTGAGACTGGAGTTTCAACTGAAGAAGGACCTACATCCTTTGCACCAGATAGATTAACACCACAAATATTACAGAAAGGGGCATTATCCTCGACTTCTACTGCACAAACTGGACACTTTTTCATTAATCATCCAGTTAAGACTATTGCTTAAAAGCTTTTGATTATGGGAAACACTCTTAACAACCATTTTAATGCGAATATAATGGATGACAATTTAATGACTCTCAGAGATTTAAGAGTTCAAACTTTTAAGGAGAGAAGAGAAGGAAGATTAACTAAATTGCCTTCATCATTTTATAATAGAATGAAAAAGCTAGAAAATCAAATTAAACAAGTCATAGAAAGTACAAAAAACGACCCCAGCCGATTTGAAAAGGCTAACGCAGACATTCGCAAATTTATGGATATGAAACTGGAATTACATAAACACAGAGAAAGAAAACTGACTGATTTAGCACGTGAAAAAGTGAATGGGCAGAGTCCAAATACCGAGAATGCACATGATAGTGAAATGGAATATCTCATCGCCTTATGTGGAGTAATTGAAGAACACAGAAAGAAAAATTTACTCAATAAAGATATGGCCCATATCGAAGAAGCCATAGAAAAAACTGAGATTATAGAATCGAAAATGGAAGAAACTAATAATGACGAAAAAGAAATTCAACAAACCGTCACAAAAATACCAGAAAACGAAAAATTAGTAATAAATAAACTTAAAATCACCGAATCTGAACAAGTTAAAGATAAAGAAGAATATGTGAAAGTCGAAGTTTTAGAAGATTTACCAACATTTACTGGAATGGATGCAAATAATTATACTCTTAAAAATAATGACATTGCTGAAGTGCCAATCTATAATGCTAAAATGCTAAGTGATGCTGGAAAAGTAAAGATTGTCAAAAAGGTGAGTACATGAATTATGAATTAGATAAAGAAGGAATAATAATTACTGAAGAAAAACTAGCAGCCCAAATATACAATAAAGGAAAAACAGGAACACCTTTAGATAAAGGAAAACTCCTTTTGCGAAAGGAAGAAGCCCTATATTGTGACTATAGAAATGATATTGATTTGAGTGAAGAAATAATAAGTGAATTCAAGAAAGACAACCTCACACATATTGTTTACAGGGATCTTAAAGAAAGAGGATTGATGGTCAAAGTGGATGAGAATGGACTCAGATTGTATGATCGAAATACACCTACTAAAGGACAATCTTCAGCAGTAATTATAGCCAAAGATTTCAAGAAAGAAATAGATTTTAATGACATATTTAATGAACTAGATAGAGGGCTAGAAAGGAGAATACAAATTGCGATTATTGATATAGAAGAAGATGTAGTTTACTATGTAACAAGAATCGTTGAATGGCCTGAAACCAAATTAAAGGAAGATGGAAACATAATCATAAATGACCCCGAAATTAAAGAGTTGATAGAAAAGGGATATCAAGTCAACTCAGGATTAAAATTTGGAACTCACTACAGAGTTTACAACTATGAATCAAAGCATGCTCCTTGGCTCATACATATTGTAAAAGATGGAATCACTTGGTTAGATATTACAAGAATGGTGAGAGTCGGACATGGTGTAAACAAGACCATAGTTCTAGCCTACAAAAGAAGGTGGATAAGTCTTGAATGGATAAAACCTTAATAGTAATAAATTTGGTACAAGCTAAGAAAACTTATATAACCCATAATAAGACAGATGAAATATATGGCACTGCTTGAAGTTCAAGAGTTGGAGAGAGGTTTTGGTTCAAAAACTTTCAACACAAGAATAGAAGTTTTAAAAGGCGTGAATTTATCACTTAAGAAAGGTGAATTA
>Ga0114997_10000515_pt1 | contig 31636 bp, 29 predicted proteins | sample ArcticOcean_MG_C_2_FD_87045 | JGI IMG/M metagenome (GOLD analysis project Ga0114997, IMG submission 87045) | Marine microbial communities from western Arctic Ocean - ArcticOcean_MG_CB4_136 | ecosystem: Environmental > Aquatic > Marine > Oceanic | place: Arctic Ocean: Canada Basin | collected... | reverse complement strand
ATACAGGTTCCGTTGTAGATAATTGCTTTATTGTTATTGCGACATAAGATAAACCTAAACAAAAAATAATTGGATAGATATAATAGATGTTTAAAGAATCAAAGCCTGGTTCTGTTATTATAACAATCCCAATAAAACCAATTAATACAGCAAGCCATCTATAGAACCCAACTTTTTCACTTAAAAAAAAAATTGAAAAAATTGTAGTGAAAATTGGAGCTGCAAAAGAAATACTAACTACTGTAGCTAACGGTAAATTCCTTAATGCTATAAATATTGCAATTAAAGCTATCAAACCAAACAGGCATCTTAAAAAGTGTAAACCTGCTCTTTTTGTGTAATAGAAATTTTTAATTCTATCTCTTGGCATTATCAAAAAATATAACAACAAACCAAAAAAACCTCTGAAAAATAATACTTGTCCCAAAGGATAATATTCTGACCATTTAACAATTAAATCCATAACGGAAAATGCACATATCGACATAAACATGTACAAAAAGCCTAATTGATTTTTAACAAGCATAAGAATAATTTGTAGATTAAATTAAAGGATAATCAATGGAAATAGCGATTTTAGGTTTGGGGTGTTTTTGGGGACCAGAAATTAAATTTAGTAAACTTGAAGGGGTAATAAAAACCGAAGTTGGATACTGTGGTGGAATCAACAAAAAAACTACATATAAAGAAGTCTGCACTGGAAACACGGATCATGCAGAAGTAGTAAAATTAGATTTTAACTCAAAAATAATTTCTTACGAAAAAATTTTAGAATTTTTTTTTGAAATTCATGATCCAACAACTTTAGATTCACAAGGTCCAGATCATGGAACACAGTACAGAAGTGAAATATTTTATTTAAATGATGAACAAAAAAAAATTGCTGAAAAAGTTAAAGAAAATACCAATCAAAATTTAGATGGAAAAGTAGTAACAAAAATATCTATAGTTAAAAATTATTGCCTAGCTGAGAAATATCATCAAAGATATTTAGAAAAAAGATAGTATGTCTTTAGTTAGTACTGATTGGTTAGAAAAAAATTCAGATAAAATAAAAATTATTGATTGTTCGTGGCATATGCCCCAAACCAATAGAAATGGATTTGAAGAATATAAAAAACAACACATTGAAAATGCTATTTTTTTTGATTTAGATAAAAATTCTAAACAGAACACTGACTTGCCTCATATGCTAACCAATCTTAATTCCTGGGAAAAAATTGTTTCAGATATGGGTATTAACAATAAAGATGAAATAGTTGTTTATGATAACTCAGATGTAATTAGTTCTTGTAGATGCTGGTATAATTTTATTTATTTTGGCCATGATCCAAAACTGATTCATGTATTGGATGGTGGTTTAAAAAAATGGAATAATGAAAAAAAACAAACAACTAATATTTTAACTGAAACTAAAAATTCTAATTACTTAGCAGATGAAAAAAAAGAATTGGTAAAAAACAAAAATGAGGTAGATGAAAATATATCTAATAATAAATTTAAAGTTATTGATGCGAGAAGTAGAGAAAGATTTGATGGTAAAATTCCTGAGCCAAGAAAAGGCTTAAGAAGCGGTTCAATAAAAAATTCATTTTGTTTACCTTTTTCAGAATTAATAAATGAAGATAATACTTTTATCGATAAACATAATATTCTAGAAAAATTTAAGTCTACAAAGTGTGAACTTGATGCAAATCTTATATTCTCATGTGGCTCTGGTGTTACCGCTTCTGTTTTAGCTCTTGCTTATTCTCTAATAGATAATAAATATATGCCTAAAGTTTATGATGGCTCTTGGAGCGAATATGGAAAAATTTAAATTATGAAAAGATCAACTAAAATTACTTCAATAATAATAACATTTTTTTTAATAATAACGATAGTTATTGTTGGTAGAATGATGATCGGACAACATTTTGCAAAAAAATTTGGTAAAAGACCACCTCCCGGAATTATTGTTACTGATGTTACTAAAAGAAATTTTTCAGAAAAGATTGAAAGTTTTGGAACTGCTGTTTCAAAAAAAACTGATTCATTTAGAGTCAAAAAAAGTGACTTAATTGCTGAATTAGATCTTAAAAAATATGTAAAAAAAGGTGATTTAATAGTAAAACTTAAAGAAAAAAATATTATTGCCCCTTTTGATGGAATTTTAGGATACCGTGGAATTACTAGTGATATTCTTGACTTCAATAATTCAATTATCATCACATTGGATGATAACTCAATTATTTATTCTGATTTAAAGATTCCAGAAATTTTTGCCCCTGTAATTAAAAAAAGTTTGCCTATAAAAGCTAAATTTTCTGGTAATAAAAATAAAATATATAATGGAACTGTTTATGCCGTTTCAAGCAGAATCAACGCAGAAACTAGAAGTCTTTTAATAAGAGTTAAGATAAATAATGAAAATTTTGAATTAATACCTGGCTCTCTTTTAGAGGTTACAGTTAACTATAATGAAAGAAATTCTCTTGGAATACCAGATACAAGCGTAATTCTAGAGGGGGACAAGACTTACGTATACAAAGTTTCAAAAAAAAATATCACAAATAAAACTGAAATTAAAATTGGAATAAGAAATAGTGGTTATGTTGAGGTTATATCAGGATTAAGTGAAGGTGATAATATTGTTGCTGAAGGACTAAAAAAAGTTCGTCCAAGAGGTAAAATAAAACCAATTAAAAAATAATGTATATAACAGATGTAAGTATAAGAAGACCAGTAGTTGCATGGGTAATGTCTCTTATATTAATTGTTTTTGGAATATTTGTTTTTTCAAAATTACCAGTTAGAGAGTTGCCAGATGGATTGCAGCCACCAGTAGTTCAAATTAAAGTGGACTATAAATCTGCATCAGCATCTATAATTGATCAAGAAGTGACTCAAGTTATTGAAGATGTTGTTGGTGGAGCTGAGGGAATTAAAAATATTGATTCAACTTCTGAAAATGGCAGTAGTACAATTAATGTTGAGTTTGATACAGACATTGATCTGGATAATGCAGCTAACGACATAAGAGAAAGAGTTGCAAGAATTGTAGACAATTTACCAAGTGAAGCAAATGCCCCTCAAATATTAAAACAAGCAGCTGGATTTACAACTACAATGTGGCTAAGTGTGTCTTCTTCTACCTGGAACGATTTAGAACTTGGAGATTATACTGAAAGATATTTAGTGGATCAGTTTTCAAGTGTAAAAAATGTTGGAAGAATTTTAGTGGGTGGCTTAAGAGAACTAAGTGTAAGAGTTTGGATTGATCCAATTAAATTAGCAGCTAACAATCTAACTATTCAAGAAGTTGAGGGGGCACTTAGAAAAGAAAACGTAAGCTTACCAGCAGGTACTCTTGAAGCAAACAATATAGATTTAACTTTAAATTTAGATAAATCATATGACAACATTAATAAATTAAAAGAATTACCTATTAAGAAAATTAAAGATAGCATCATAAGACTTGCAGATATAGCAAATATTGAATTTGGACCAGTTTCTGAAAAAACTCTTTTTAAAGCCCAAAGAAAAGACTCCTTAAATTTAAAAACTGTTGGTATTGGTATTTATGCAAGGAGTGGAGCTTCTACTGTAGAATTATCTAAAAATATTCGAGAGAAGTTAATTGAAGTTAAAAAAACATTGCCTGATGGTATTAACATAGAGGCTGCTTTTGATAGAGCGACATACGTAGGTACTGCAATACAGGAAGTCTACAAAACACTTATAATTGCATTTATACTGGTTGTAACCATTATTTATTTATTTCTTGGCAACTTAAAAGCTGTGATTGTTCCTGCTGTTGCTTTACCTGTAAGTTTAATAGCATCCTTTTTGGGTATTTACTTATTTGGATTATCAATAAATATTTTTGTACTTTTAAGTTTTATTTTAGCAATTGGGATAATTACAGATGACTCAGTTATAATGACTGATGCAATCTATAGAAGAATTGAAAATGGAGAAACACCACTAATCGCAGCATATAAAGGTTCAAAACAAATTAGCTTTGCAATCATAGCCACAACATTAATTCTTGTGGCTGTATTTCTTCCATTAATTTTTATAGATGGAATTGCAGGCACATTATTTAGAGAAACTGCAATAGCATTATCTTTTTCAATTATAGTATCTTCATTTGTGGCTCTTACTTTGTCGCCAATGTTAGGAAGTAAATTTTTAAGCAAAAAACCAAAAGAAAATTTTTTTGTAATTAAATTTGATAAATTTTTTAAATCTTTTTCAAAATTCTACCAAGAGACTCTCTCATATTGGCTAAACAAAAAAAAAATTATAATTTCATTTTTAATTTTAACTATTATTGGATCTGGTATTTTGTATAATTTTACAAAAAAAGAGCTATTGCCTATGGAAGATAGAGGTGTTTATCTGGTAATTGGTTTTACGGATGAAGGCAGTTCATTCGAATATACTGAAAAAAGAGCAGAAGATGTTGAGAAACGATTAATTCCTCTTCTTCAAGCAGAAAATAGTCCTTATAAAAGACTTATTATGAGAGTTCCAGGGTTTGGTGGCAATAAGAATTCTTTTAATAGTTTTATAATTATTGCTTTATTAGATGATTGGAAAAACAGAAAAGAAAGTTCACAATCTATAATGAGACAGGCTATTGGAAAAATTGTTACAGTACCTGAAACTGTTGCATTTCCTATATCACCGCAATCAATCAGAGTATCTAGTTATAATAAGCCAGTTCAAATGGTTATTTTAGGTAGCACTTATGAAGAATTAGAAAAAATACAAAATAAAATTATATCAAAGTTAAGAAAAAATAAAAATTTATCTAGAATAGAGTCTGATTATTCAAGGAATAAACCAGAAATAAAATTATCTATAAATAAGAATAGAGCCAAAGATTTAGGAATATCGACTGATTCTATTGGAAAAACATTAGAAACTCTTTATGGAGGAAAAACTGTGACTAAATTTAATAAACTTGGTAAAGAATATCCAATTATACTTCAACAATATTTAGTAGATAGAAGAAGTAAGGAAGGTCTGGCTAAAATATTTGTAAGATCAGAAAATAACGGTAAATTAATTTCTTTAGCTAATTTAGTTGAGTTTAAAGAAGAAGGGTCTGCAAAGAAATTAGCAAGATACAATAGACAAAGAGCAGTAACTATATCTGCAAACATATCTGAAAACTACACTCTGACTGAAGCAATGAAATTTTTAGAAAAAACTGTACTTGAAACTCAAACTAAAAATAAAATTTCATGGAAAGGTAAATCTGAAGAGTTGAAAGAAACCAGTAATGAACTTTATATTATTTTTGGCTTAGCTCTATTAACTGCTTATTTAGTTATGGCAGCTACTTTTAATTCTTTTATACATCCATTTATAATAGTGCTAACTGTCCCTCTTGCATTATTTGGAGGGTTAGTATTTATCTTATTTTTAAATAGTTCCATTAATATTTTTTCACAAATTGCATTAGTTATACTTATTGGAATATCTACAAAAAATAGTATCCTGATAGTAGATTATGCAAACCAGTTAAGGCTTATTGGGAAAAATATTGAAAATTCAGTTAAAGAAGCCTGTGAACTAAGATTTAGACCAATAATGATGACTTCGATTAGCACAATGATTGCAATGGTGCCATTAGTAGTTGGAAATATTGGCCCTGGGGCTGGTGAAGCTTCAAGACTGGCAGTAGGTGCAACTATTTTAGGTGGTATGATTATATCTACATTCTTTACATTATATGTAACGCCCACGATGTATATTGCTTTAGCAAAAAATACTAAAAGAATTGATGCTATTGATATTGAGTTAAAAAAACAACTTCGTTAAAAAATAATATATTTATTTTTATTTAATTTTTTCTGACATTTTTTTAACTGTGATTTATACTTATTTGATTGTTGTTTAACTTTTTTAGCTAAAATAATAACTTTTTGATTATTTTTATAATTTTTATAATTGCCCCACCCTTCGTGATAAGCAAGATACTGCCTAAAAGCATCTTGTTTAGAGATTTTTAGAATTGAAAAAGTTTTATCTGTATACCAACCAATAAAGTCAACACTATCTTTAAATCTTACTCTAGTTGCTAATTTATTGCCTGTTTCTTTTTTATATTGTTCCCATGTTCCTTTGACCGCTTGTGAATATCCAAAAGAACTAGATGGCCTTTTATACGGGATGACTTTAAAAATTTTTTGTCTTTTGGGCTTTGCTAGCCAATCAAAATCTGACTCCATTTTTATTATAGCTAATTGAATATAAACTGGAGTACCCCATTTTTTTTCAGTTTTTTTTGCGTATTTATACCACAGGTATCTTTCACTAAAAATTGAACAACTGTTTGATGTATTTTTTGGTATTGAAGAGCATGCTGAAATCAAAAAAAATAAAAATATAATTAAAAATTTTTTATAAAGACTCACAAGATAAGTTATATAAAATAAATTGATTTTTTAAAATTAATTATATCTTAATACTTTATAAATAATAAAAGCTACTAAGACACCCAATATATTTCCCAATAAATCAGCCAGCTGAAAAGCTCTGGTAGAGATGATTAGATGAAATAACTCAAGTACAATTGATAATAAAAATAAATATTTTATTACAAAATAAATTTTTTTACCATTTATATAGGCTAATATTCCAATAATAGATAAAAATAAAAAAGCATAAAAATGATTGGTTGAAATATTTGAAAAATCTCTAGTAATCTGAGGTTGCTTTGTAAAATTATTATATAAAATATATCCCAATATACTACCTGGGTATAAATAAAATAAAATTAATGTAATATTAGTAAAATGAAAGATTACTTTTAAAAGCCTATTAAATTTTATCATAATAATGATTTTTTATTTATTTTTCTATATTTATCAGTTATCAAAATAAATGGTATGCCAAATTTAATTTTAGTCAGACACGGCCAAAGCGAGTGGAACCTTCAAAAACGATTTACTGGATGGGTGGACGTTGATCTAACCGCACAAGGAAAATTAGAAGCCTGCAAATCTGGTGAACTAATAAAAAAACAAAATTTAAAAATAAATTATTTTTTTTCTTCTTTTCAATTAAGAGCCATCAATACTCTAAAATTAATTCTTAGTACTTTAAGATCTCAAAATGAACCCATAAAAGCATGGGAATTAAACGAAAGACATTATGGTGTCCTTACAGGTTTAAATAAAGATGAAATGAAAAAAAAATATGGTGAAAAGAAAATACATGAATTTAGAAGATCATGGAATATCAAACCAGATCCTTTAAGTAAAAAGAATCCATATCATCCAATTAATATTCGGGCTTATAAAGATATTTCTATCAAAAATATACCTGACACAGAATCTCTTGAGGATACATACCAAAGAGTTGTTTCATATTATAAAAAAAATATTGAAACCAAACTAAATGAAAATAAAAATATTGTAATATCTGCACACGGAAATTCTATAAGAGCTTTATGTAAATTTTTATTTAAACTAGATGAAAAAAAAATAGCTTTTCTTGAAATTCCCACAGGAAATCCGCTGATGATTAATATGAGCTCAATAAATAAGATAACCGAATGTAGATATTTAGATAGTGATAGAGCAAAGGACTTACTGATTTTTTAACAACTTTTGGTAAATTTCTAAATTTGTAACATGATAAAATTTATTTTTATCTTCATACCCAAATAATTTTTCTTTTTTAATCAAAATATTCCATATTTCAGAAATTGAAAAATTCTTAATCTCCATCTCTTTAAATAAATTTTTACTTATTATTTGGCACCCAGTATAAATAAAATTAGCATAATCATTTTTTTTTAATCTGTGTTCTAAAAGATTAAAATCTCCTTTAAGATTTTTATCAAAACTAAGATCTTTAGCTGCAACCATTAGAATATTTTCAATTTTTTTTGAAAAATAAAATTCTTCCATTTGTTTAATACTCTTTAAATAATTTTTTTCCCATACTGTATCAGGGTTAAAAACTAAAAAATCTCTTTCATTCGAAAAGTTAATCATATTTAAGATGCCACCACCAGTATTTAAAATTTTACTTCCATCTTCAATAATTTTAATATCAATATTAAAATTTTTGCCTCTTATAAAAATTTTAATTTGTTCTTTTAAGTAAAAATTATTTAATACTATTTTTTTAATTCCAAGGTTTTTTATTAAATTTATAGTTTTTTCTAATAAAGTAATACCCTGTATTTTCAAAAGTGGTTTTGGAATTTTTAGTGTTAATGGATTTAATCTTTTTCCATAACCTGCACACAAAATTAATGCTGTATTAATTTTCATTTTTTTATTCTAATCTTCCTTGAAAAATTATTATCCAATAAACTTTTAATTCCTTTAAATATTGGATTATAATTTAGCCTCAATTCAATTAATTCCCATGCATAGGGAATTAGCTTTAAATACTTCATTTTTTTATCTCTAATAGCTAGTCGTGTAAAAATCCCAATAATTTTCAAGTTTCTAAGTACAGAAAGTATTTGAAAATCATCTTTAAATAAATTTTTATTAAGATTATTTTTATTTAAATTTACATAATGTTTGTATATTTGATGCTTTAGTTTGTCTGATGTTCTTAATCTTACATCATCAATCAATGAAACTAAATCATAAGCCTTATTTCCAATAAGAGCATCTTGAGTATCAATCACGCAAACTTTATTTTTATATCTCATTAAATTTGAAACATGAAAATCTCTATGCACAAAAACATTATTTCTCAGTTTAATTTTTGATGATAGTAATCTTATTTCACTTATTAATTTTTTATTTAAAGATAAAACTTTATTTTTTTGTAAAACTTTTGGAACATACCAGTCACAAAAAAGTTTTGCTTCATCAAATAATTTTTTTTTACTATATGTTGGTATTTTATAAATTTTTTTTTTAAAATCTTTAGTTTTTTTATTTTTAATTTTTTGAATTTTAATTAATAAAGAAATTCCCTTTTTATATAATTTAATTCTATTTCTCTTATTTTTTTTTAATATTTTAAATAATGTTTCGTTTCCAAAGTCTTCAATTTCTATATAATTTTTCTTATAATTTTCAGCATATAATTTTGGAGCTAAAATACCATTTTTTATTAATAATTTGTTTATACTGTCATAAATTAACAAATTTTTTTTCTTTTCTTTTTTGGCATAAACTATAATTGAATTTTTTTTCTTATTTTTTTTTCTAAAAAAAAATCTATATGAAGCATCAGCCTCAATTTTTTGTAATTTTTTTTTATCTAAACACATCTAATTTTTTTATATCCAAACCTTTAATTGTTAAAAATCTTTTTTTTGTGTTTTCTGCATATTCAAATTTTAGATCAATTCTTTTTTTTGGTTTATTTTCAATTTTTTCTGGCCATTCAACTAAAGTCAAAATATTTTCTGAATTTTCTAACAATCCAATACTCCTTGTTTCTTCTGCATTTTTCAACCTAAACAAATCATAGTGCTGTATAACTAGATCTTTTATCTCATATTCATTTACTAGATTAAATGTTGGGCTTAGAACTTCTGTTAAAGATATATTTTTTCTTTTTTGATAACTATTTATTAAATATCTGATAAATGCTGTTTTACCAACTCCAATTTCTCCATATAAAAAAACTACATCTCCCTTTTTCAATATTTTTGAAAATTTCTTTGCTAAATTAGTCGTATCAACTTCTAAAGAAATATCTATTTTGCTACTTTTAGTAGCGGTAAGCATTTGGTTTAAATGGGCCTTCTGTTCCAACATTTATATAATCTGCTTGTTCTTTTGATAGTTTTGTTAGCTTAGCACCAACTTTTTTCAAATGTAGAGTTGCAACTTTTTCATCAAGATTTTTAGGTAGTACATACACTTTATTTTCATAATTTTTAGAATTAGTCCAAAGTTCTATTTGGGCAATTACCTGGTTTGTAAATGATGCACTCATTACGAAACTTGGATGGCCAGTTGCACATCCTAAATTTACTAGTCTTCCTTCAGCAAGAAGAATAATTCTTTTACCTCCAGTAAGTTCTATTTCGTGCACTTGAGGTTTAATTTCTGTCCATTTATAATTTTTTAATGCCTCAACCTGAATTTCATTATCAAAATGTCCAATATTGCACAATATTGCTCTATCTTTCATATTTCTCATATGGTCTGCTGTAACAATGTCTTTATTGCCAGTTGCCGTTACAACAATATCCGCTTTGTTAATTGCCTCATCCATTAATACTACTTCGTATCCTTCCATGGCTGCTTGAAGAGCACATATAGGGTCTGCCTCTGTAACCATAACTCTTGCGCCACTTTGTCTTAAAGAGGCGGCACTTCCTTTGCCTACATCACCAAAGCCTGCAACGATTGCAACCTTTCCTGACATCATAACATCAGTTGCTCTTCTAATTCCATCTACTAAACTTTCTCTACATCCATATAAATTATCAAATTTTGATTTTGTAACAGAATCATTAACATTGATTGCTGGTATCATAAGAGATTTCTCTCTCTCCATTTTATTTAATGCTTTAATGCCTGTTGTTGTTTCTTCTGAAACACCTTTAATATCTTTTAATAAATTTTTATAATCTTTATGCATTATAGCAGTTAGATCGCCACCATCATCTAATAATATATTCGCTTTCCACTCTTTCTTTCCTTCAATTGTTTGCTTGATACACCACAAGTATTCTTCTTCTGTTTCACCTTTCCAGGCAAAAACAGGAATACCTACTTTAGCAATTGCTGCTGCCGCATGATCTTGCGTTGAAAAAATGTTGCAAGATGACCACCTAACCTCTGCGCCAAGATCAACTAAAGTTTCAATTAAAACTGCAGTTTGAATTGTCATATGTAAACAACCTAAAATTTTGGCTCCTTTTAAAGGTGCTTTGTTTTTATACTCTTCTCTTAATGCCATTAAACCAGGCATTTCGCTTTCTGCTATCGAAATTTCTTTTCTTCCAAAATCAGCTAATGAGATATCTTTTACTTTAAAATCTTCCATGGACGAGTTTCTAACAACAATAATTTAAATAATCAACTTAAGATTAAATTTTAGGAAAAATAATTTCAATATTTGCGCCATTCTGGTTAATATTATTTGAGGCACTTATTGTAGCTCCATGTAAATCAACAAGATTTTTAACAATATTTAATCCTAAGCCCGAATGTTCTCCAAAATTATCAGGTCTATTGCTATAAAATCTCTTAAAAATCTTATTTGTATCTTTTTCTTTAAAGCCTTTTCCTTCGTCACTAATTTTTAAAATTATGTTTCTATTTAAATCTTTATTAATTTGAACTAATATTTTTTTATTATTTTCGCTAAAAGAGATCGCATTGTCTAATAAATTTGCAATTATTTGTTCTATTCTATTTTCAATTCCATTTATTAAATGTTCATCTGTATTTTCTTGATCAACAAGTTCAATTGTTATTTTTCTTTTTGCTTCATAAATATTATTAAAATCATCAACAACTGATTTAACTATTAATTTAAGATTAATTTTTTTCATCTTTTCTTTACTTAAGGCAACCTCATCTTTTAACATTTGAGAATAATCAGTAATCAATCTTTCAATTCTTTGAACATCATGTACCAATATATTAAGTAATTCGTTCCTTTGTGCTGTATTTTCAGTTTCACTCAAAATTTCTGATGCACTTTTTAATGAAGTAAGAGGATTTCTTATTTCGTGAACTAAATCTGTGGAAAAATTTTCTGCATTATTTATTCTTTTTTGAAGATTGTTTGTCATATCATCTAAGGAAGTGGATAATACCCCAATTTCATCATTTCTATTTTTTAATTCTTTTATTTTTGTTTTTTCCTTACTTTTTTCTTTAATTATTTTTGTGTATAGAACTAAATTTTTAATGGGTTTTAAAAAATATTTATTTAAAACAAAAGAGAATATCAAAATAACAACAACAAGAATTACTGCTGTTCTTATAATAAAACTTTTTCTTTCATTAATTGCTGCTCTAATATCATTCGCATTTTCTATAATTGCTAAAAATCCAATATTAGCTTCATCGTCTGTAACATTTTTAATTGTTGTTAATAAAAATTTATCATAACTTTCTTCAGTGTATGTAAAAGGTTTGCCAAAATCTTTAGATTGAGAATAATTTAATAAGATATCATTTATTGAAGGTTTTTTATTTTTATTAATAATTTTATTTTTATTTTTAATATCGGATACTTCAAGTTCAATACTACCTAATTTTTGTGAGAATGATCTTGGGTCAAGATCTAAAGTGTCAGTGTCTCCGACTAGGTTAAGTTTACTATCAAATAAAATTACTCTGTCTAAATTTTGGAATAAAAACCTTGTAGAAAACAAAAATTTTCTTATGTCGGTTTCATTAAATTCTATTTCTAATCTTTTAATATGATTCACAGTGTTATTAATTATTTCAATATGATTTAATGTTTTTTTTTTAATTAAATTTGGTTGAACACTGTTAAGATAAATTATTGTAAAACTACCAATAACAATAAAAATTACTAAATTTATAAATAAAAATTTCTTTAATATAGATAAGTTTTTTAATAATTTGCTGAACATCAGCTAACGTTCCATCTATACCCGCTACCATATCTAGTTTCTATTGCAGAAAAATTAGCATCAATTTTTTTAAATTTTTTTCTTATTCTTTTAACGTGGCTATCAATAGTTCTGTCTTCAATATCAGTATCCTCCCTATAGGCAATATCCATCAATTGTGATCTTTCTTTTATAATTCCAGGTCTTTTTGATAGTTCTTTCACAATTAAAAATTCAGTGGTTGTTAATTTTTCTGGTAATGGCTTTCCGTCCCATTCGCACTCTAATTGAGAAGGATCAAGCTTAAGTTTTCCATGAGAAATAATATTTTTTGTATCCTCGATGTTATTGTTAATATTTTCTTTTCTTAATTGAACTCTAATTCTTTCAATTAATACTTTTGTCGAGAATCCCCCAGATTTTTTCACAAAATCATCTGCTCCTAGTTTTAAGCCTAGCAATTCATCTATTTCTTCGTCCTTAGATGTCAAAAAAATCACAGGAAGTGATGTTTTTTTTCTTAATTTTTTTAAAAGTTCTTCTCCATCCATTTTAGGCATTTTAATATCAACAACCGCTAAATCAGGTGGGTTTCTGGTGAGTCCTATTAAAGCACTTTCGCCATCAAGATATGTTTGCACGTTAAAACCTTCTTTTTCTAAAGCAATACTTATGCTTGTAAGAATGTTTCTATCATCATCTATTAATGCAATTGTTTGTTTATACATTAGAGTAGTTAAAAATACTAAATTGTTCTTATTTGGGCAATCCCTTCATTAACGAAGATCCCCCCAATTATCACCAATATTTACATCAACTATTAGTGGTGTTGAAAACGAATGTAGATCACTTTCGGAAACACTGGACATTTCTTCCTTAATTATGCCAGATATATTTTTTACCTCTTTATTAGGGACTTCAAAAATTAATTCATCATGGATTTGAAGTAAAATTTTTGATTTTGTATTTTTTAATTTTTTATCTAGTCTAATCATAGCTAACCTCATAATTTCAGATGCTGATCCTTGGATTGGAGCATTAATAGATGCTCTTTCCTGAAAATTTCTAACATTATAATTCTTATCATTAATTCCATTAAAATGTGAACGTCTTCCAAAAATATTGTTAACATACCCACTTTTTCTGCAAAATTTAATAGTACTATCCATATAAAGTTTTATTTCTGGAAATTTTAAAAAATAAGCACTTAAAAATTCTTCTGCTTCATAGTTTGAAACATTAATTTGTTTTGCGAGTCCATATTGAGAGATTCCATAAATTATACCAAAATTAATTGCTTTTGCTCTTCTTCTAATATCTTGGTCAACCTTTTTAATATCAATATTAAATACCTGGCTTGCTGTTAAGGAGTGAATATCTTCATTATTTTTAAATGCTTTTTTTAACTCTTTAACGTCCGCTAAATCTGCTAAAATTCTCATCTCTATTTGATTATAGTCAGCTGAAATTAATGTTAATCCTTTTTCTGCTATAAAGGCTTTTCTTATATTTTTTCCATCTTCTGATTTAATTGGAATATTTTGTAAATTTGGATCACTTGAAGCCAATCTTCCGGTAGTAGTGGCTGCTAGTAAAAAAGAAGTGTGAACTCTTTTAGTGTTTGGGTTTATGTGTTCTGGCAAAGAATCAGAATAAGTATTTTTAAGTTTAGATACACGACGCCACTCTAAAATTAACTGTGGAAACTTATGACCCTTAAACGCTAAATCTTCGAGAACACTCGCACTTGTAGCAAAGCTTCCTTTTCTAGTTTTTTTTAATGCTGCAATCTTTAGTTCATTATAAATTATTTCTCCTAATTGTTTGGGTGAAGCAATATTAAATTCTTTTCTTGAAATTTCAAAAATTTCCTTTTCTAATTTTTTAATCTTTTTTTCAAATTTTTCAGACAATATTTTTAAAAACTTATTATCAACTTTAATTCCTTCAATTTCCATAAATGCCAATATCTTAATTAACGGCTTCTCAAAAATTTCATAAATATTTGTTAGTTTTTCTAATTTTAAATTTTTACTAAAAATTTTATATAATCTGTAAGTAATATCTGCATCTTCTGCTGCGTACTCCATGGCTTTATCTAAATCAACATCACTAAAATTTATTTCTTTTTTTCCTGTTCCAACTATTTCTTTAAAAGAAATTGTTTTATGATCAAGGTGAATTTCAGACAAAATATTCATGTTATGACGATTTTTACCTGCATCAAGGACATAAGACATTAACATGGTGTCTTCCATTGAAGACATGTTTATTCCTTGTTTGTACAAAACAATAAAATCAAATTTAATATTTTGTCCAATTTTTTTTACACTTTTATCTTCAAGAAGTGGTTTTAATTTTTTTATAACTATTTCTTTTTTAAGACATCCTTTTGACTTATGCCCAATTGGAATATAACAAGCTTTTCCAATTTTAGTACTTAAAGAGATGCCAACTAAGTCAGCTTGTTGAGCGTCTAGTGAGCTAGTTTCAGTATCAATTGCTAATTCCCCAGCTTCTTCTGCTTCTTTAATCCAATTATCAATTTGTTTTTCTTGAGTGATTAAATGATAATTTTTTTTACTTATATTTTGTTTTTTTTCTTTAGGCTCAGAATCAACCTTAGTGATATCTAATACTGGTTCTCCATATGTAGAAATAACCGAACTAAGCAATCTATTGAATTCCATTTCTCTTAAAAATTTATATAATTTACCCTTATCAATTTCTTTCAATTTAAATTCTTCTAAGACTCTTTCGACTGGTGTATCTTTTTTTAGTGTGACTAATTTTTTACTAATAATTGCTTTATCTTTATTCTCTATAAGAGTTTCTCTTCTTTTGTTTTGTTTTATCTCATGTGCTTTATCTAATAATTTTTCCAAAGTTCCATATTTATTAATTAACTCAGCTGCAGTTTTAACTCCTATACCAGGTACGCCTGGAACATTATCGCTACTATCACCTGCTAATGATTGAACATCAATTACTTTTTCTGGTTCTACTCCAAATTTAGTGATTACATCTTCTGAAGTCATAAATTTATTTTTCATTGGATCAAATAAACGTACGTCTTTTTTATAAAGTTGCATCAAATCTTTATCTGAAGATACAATCGTTACTTTTGCTCCTTTAGATAAAATTTGTTCAACGTAGGTTGCTATTAGATCGTCTGCTTCATAATTAGGGAGATCAACTGATGGTAAATTAAATGCAACTACAGACTTTCTAATGTATTCAAATTGTGGAGCTAAATCATCGGGGGCTTCAGATCTATTAGCTTTATAGTCTGAATAAATTTCATTTCTAAAAGTTTTCCTAGCTGCATCAAAAATTACAGCAAAGTGAGTTGGCTTTTGTAAGTTTTCTTTTGATTTTGAATCTTCTAGTAATTTAAATAACATGCTACAAAAACCACTAACAGCACCTGTTGGAAGTCCATCACTTTTTCTAGTTAGTGGTGGTAAAGCATAATAAGCTCTAAAAATATAACCCGACCCATCTATTAAATAAAAATGATCTGTTTTTTTTATTTTATCCATTTAAATAATGTTATCTTAATTATTTTAAATATTGTAAATGTATTAACGTTCATGAATAAAAAAAATATACTTTCTGTTAAAAATTTAGAAAAAATTTATACTAGCAAAGAAGCACCTTCTACTCATGCTTTAAATAATTTAAACTTAGACGTGAAAGAAGGGGAAATTTTTGGATTACTTGGTCCAAATGGCGCGGGTAAAACAACTTTTATAAATATTTTAGCCGGAACTGTTATAAAAACTTCTGGGCAAGTAAATGTATGGGGTTTTGACTTAGACAAAAACCCAAGACAAGTCAGGGCTTCTGTAGGCATCGTTCCTCAAGAAGTTAACCTTGATCCGTTTTTTAGCCCAAGAAAATTATTAGAATTACAGGCAGGATTATATGGAATTAAAAAAAAAAATAGGATAACCGAAACCATCTTAAAATTAGTTTCTTTAGAAAAACAAGCAAATAGCTATGCAAGAAGCCTATCTGGTGGAATGAAAAGAAGATTATTAATGGCTAAAGCATTAGTTCATCAACCTCCAATAGTTTTTTTAGATGAACCAACGGCTGGCGTTGATGTTGAATTAAGAAAAAAATTATGGGAAAATGTAAGATCGCTTAATGACCATGGTGTAACAATTATTTTAACAACTCACTATCTTGAAGAAGCTGAAAAAATGTGTGATCGAATAGCGATACTAAACAAAGGAAATATGGTTGCTTTAGATAGTACTAAAAATCTTTTAGACAAAATTCAAACTAAAAAAGTGAAAATTAAAACTGATAAAGAAACCAATATTAAAGATGGTGATTTAGAATCCCTAAAGATTACATCTAATTTAGAAAATGAAGTTTGCCTATCTTATGAAAAAAGTAAAGTTAATATAGAAGAGTTGATAAATTTAATTAAGAAAAATAATACTCAAATTATAGATATATCTACAGATGATGGAGATTTGGAGGATGTTTTTCTTAGACTAATAAAAAACTAGATTATTATAAAAATAAATAGTAAACTCAAGCTATATGGAGCTACTAAAAATAAATTCTAATCAAAAAATATTAAAATCATTTGTTTTAATATTTGTGGGATCTTTAACTTTAACTCTCTCTGCAAAATTAAAAATACCTTTTTATCCAGTACCAATGACTATGCAAACTTTTGTTGTTCTTTTTTTAGGAATGGCATTCGGATACAAAATTGGTCTTGCAACAGTAGGTATTTATTTGCTTGAAGGTATAATTGGTATCCCAGTTTTTTCTAATTCACCAGAAAAAGGTGTTGGTTTAGTTTATTTCACTGGTCCAACAATGGGTTACCTAATAGGATTTTTATTTGCAGTTTTTCTTGCGGGTTATATAAATTTAAAAAACAATATTTTTTTGAACTTTATTAAACTTACACTGATTGTTTCAACAGTTTATGTGCCTGGTGTCTTTTGGCTTGGAACTTTAATCGGTTGGGAAAAGCCAATTTTTCAATTGGGTGTAGCACCTTTTTTATTAGCTGAATTATTTAAAATTTGCTTATTAACCTTATTAACCAAAAAAATTATTAAGTTTAGAAAATTTATCTAGGAGATCTTTTAGACAATATTCTTTGTAAAGTTCTTCTGTGCATCTTAAGTCGTCTAGCCGTTTCAGAAACATTTCTATTACATAATTCAAAAACCCGGTGAATATGTTCCCACTTTACTCTGTCAGCTGACATCGGGTTTTCTGGAGGCTGTGCTTTTTTATTAGGATCGGCCATAAGGGCTTTTTCCACATCGTCAGCATCAACTGGTTTTGCTAAATAATCAATGGCACCTTCTTTTATTGCGGCAACTGCAGTAGAAATATTTCCATAACCCGTTAGCATGATAATTTTACTTTTAGAATTAGATAGTTGAATTTCTTTTACAACCTCTAGTCCATTGCCATCTCCTAATCTTAAGTCAACAACAGCAAAAGATACTTTTTTAGTTTTAACTAAGTTCACACCTTTTTTTACACTCTCAGCTTGAGTTGCTATAAAACCCTTAGATTCCATGGCTCTAGCAAGTCTTTCTCTAAAAGGGTTATCATCATCAACAATTAACAAGGATTTATCGTCAAAATCACTTATTTTTTTTGATGTAATTGCTTCAGGCATACTGATTATATGGTAGTATTTTTTTTAAATTCAACATCTATTATTTACTTTACATTAATTAACTATTGGCTTATTCGGTCAGAAATATAAAGTTTTTTAGAATTACTAAAAAACTTTTTTTATTAAATTTTTTTGGAGCTATATGAGATGCAAAAATTTAAAACTGTTGACGAACTTATAAGTCAACTAAAACCGGAAAGACCAGTTTATTGTATCAGAAAAAAATCGATACATGCTGCCTCAAAAACATTTCAAAATAAATTTTTTGGAAAGATTCTATACGCTGTAAAAACAAACCCGCACCCTGAAGTGATAAAAACAATTATAAAAAGTGGAATTGAAAATTTTGATGTAGCGTCTATTAAAGAAATTGAAGATATAAAAAAGGTAAGCCCTAATGCAAAATGTTATTATATGCATACAGTTAAAAGTCGCGAAAGTATTAAAGAAGCTTATTTTAAATTTGGAATTAAAACATTTTCATTAGATACAAAAGATGAGCTTATAAAAATCATAGAAAGCACAAATAATGCAAGAGATTTAGAGTTATTTGTAAGAGTATCAGTATCAAATGAGCATGCTGAAATAGATTTATCAAAAAAATTTGGAGCGTTACGCCCAGAGGCTACAGGTTTATTAAGATTGGCCAAACAATACGCAAAAAAAATAGGTTTAAGTTTTCACGTTGGTTCTCAATGTATGCACCCAATTTCATATACAAAAGGAATTATGGAAATAGGAAATATTATTAAAAGAACAAAAATTGTTCCAGACTATCTAAATGTTGGAGGTGGATTTCCTACAATTTACCCTGACCTAATTCCACAATCTTTAAATAATTATTTTGAAGAAATAAAAAAAGGTCTACAAAATTTAAAATTAGATAAACTTCCACAAATTATTTGTGAACCTGGAAGAGCTATTGTTGCAGAAAGTGGCTCGACAATAGTAAGGGTAAATTTAAGAAAAAAACAAAAACTTTTTATAAATGATGGTACCTATGGAACTCTTTTTGATGCAGGTACACCAAATATAGTTTACCCATCAAGATTAATTAAAAATGAAAAAATAACTTCAAAAAAATTAACTGCTTTTGATTTTTATGGACCCACTTGTGATAGTATGGATTATATGAAAGGCCCCTTTTTACTTCCAAATAATATTAAAGAAAATGATTACATAGAACTTGGCCAACTTGGTGCATATGGTTTAACTTTTAGAACTCAATTTAACGGTTTTTTTTCAGATGCAATATATGAAGTCGAAGACAATCCAATCATGACAATGTACAGTAAAGATATTAATAAAGCGACACTAGTGGCTTAATGTCAGATAAAAAAAGCCTAGGCCATAATATAAAAAAAAAAATTCTAAAAAATCCAGTTGAACATATTGATATAACATCTTTTGATTCTAGAAAAATTATTTCATCAATGGAAAAAATGTCTTTTGTTTCAAGAGAAACAGCAAATGCAGCAAACATCTTTAATGAAATGATTAAGGATATAGATTGTACAATTTTTTTAACCCTTGCAGGATCAACATCGGCGGCTGGGTGTATGAATATTTATAAAGACTTAGTTAAATATAATATGGTAGACGCTATTATTGCTACTGGTGCATCCATAGTTGACATGGATTTTTTTGAAGCATTAGGTTTTAAACATTATCAAGGCTCACAATTTCAAAACGATGCCGAATTAAGAAAAAACTATATTGATAGAATTTATGACACATATATTGACGAAGATGAATTACAAAAGTGTGATAAAAAAATATGTGAAATAGCAGATGCTTTAGAGCCAAGAAGTTATACCTCTAGAGAGTTTATCTATGAAATGGGAAAGTATTTAAAAAAAAATTCTAAGAAAAAAGACTCTTTAATTGAAACAGCATATGACAATGATGTTCCAATATTTTGTCCCGCATTTACAGATTCTAGTGCAGGATTTGGTTTAGTTACTCACCAAGAAAAAAATCCTAAAAAACATATTACAATAGACTCCGTTAGAGAATTTCGTGAGCTAACCGAGATAAAAATACAATCAAAAGGGTCTGGCTTATTTATGATTGGCGGTGGAGTTCCTAAAAATTTTGTTCAAGATACAGTCATTTGTGCAGAACTTTTGGGCAAAGAAGTTGAAATGCACAAATATGCAGTACAAATTACAGTAGCAGATTCTAGAGATGGTGCTTGTAGCAGTTCCACTTTAAAAGAAGCAAGTTCTTGGGGCAAGGTAGATATAACAAAAGAACAAATGGTTTTTGCTGAAGCAACTAGCGTATTGCCTTTAATTATAAGTGATGCTTACCATAAGGGTGACTGGAAAAAGAGAAGTAGAAAAAATTTTTCAAAAATATTTAAGTAAAAATTCAAAAAAGAATAATTTTAGATGAAAACTCCTATATACTAGACACTTTTTAAAAGATGAAATTAAAATATAAATATATAAATTAATAAAAAAAAATTAGGATAAAAAATTGAAATATCTTTCAAACAAAAATGGTTTTCTTGGAATTGATAATAAGTTCAGTTTTAAAGAAAAAGTAGTAGTTGTTCCTTTCGGACTTGAAAAAACTGTTAGTTATGGTGGTGGCACTAGAAATGGCCCTAAAGAAATTATCAAAGCTTCTCACCAAGTTGAATTATATGATGAAGAATTGTACTGTGAACCTTACAAAAAAATTGGAATCAAAACACTAAAACCATTCAAAATTAACAAAGACATTAAAAAAGCTCTTAAAAAAATATCTAATATAAATGAAGAAATTTTAAATAAAAAGCTTTTCCCCCTTACCTTTGGTGGAGAACATTCTATTACACCTGGGTGCATTGCACCATTTGTAAAAAGATACAAAAAAATATGTTTATTACACTTTGATGCACATGCAGATTTAAGAGAAAACTACAATGGCGAAAGATTTTCACATGCTTCAGCAATTAGAAGATGTCTAGATCATAAAAACGTATCTGTGATTTCATTTGGTATAAGGAATATTTCAGAAAGTGAAATACCTTTTTTAAAAAAAAACTCATCACGTATTAAAATTTTTTGGGCAAAAGATAAACCTAAATGGAACTTAAAAAAATTTAAACAATTAATAAAAAATAAAACCGTTTATTTAACTTTTGATGTTGACGGACTAGATTCTAGCATTATGCCTGCAACAGGAACTCCTGAACCTGGAGGTTTGCTATGGGATGAAACTTTAAATATTATAAAAATTGCTGCTAAAAATTCTAATATTATTGGAGCCGATATAAATGAACTGTCTCCAATTAAAGGCTTTAATTCTTATAATTTTTTAGTAGCAAAACTAGCTTACAAAATTTTATCTTATAAATTTTTATATTAAGCTTTTACAATTTTAAGAGTTCCTATTAATAATCTAAAAGGTATTAGCATCATCAAAGCTACAAATATTTTAACTGCTAAATCTCCAAGAGATAATGTAACCCATGGTATTCCTGTTGCATAAAAGGATATTGAAAAGAATAAAAAAGTATCAACCGTAGAGCCAATGAATGATGATGTTAAGGGTGCCACAAACCATTTCTTTTTTCTTAATTGATCAAAAATTTGTACATCCAATAATTGTGCAATCATAAACGCCGTACCAGATCCAATAGCAATTCTTACTGAAATTAAATCTGTAAAATTTATTGAAAATAAAAGAGTAAAAGTAACACCTATAGCAAATCCAATATATACGATTTTTCTTGCAATTACTTTTCCATAAAATCTGTTAGTTAAATCTGTTATCAAAAATGCAATGGGATAACTAAATGCACCATAAGTTAATATCTCTTCTAGCTCATAATATTTTATTGGAAATTGAACTAAATAATTTGAAGCTAATACGACCACTCCCATTAAAAATGAGAGAATTAAAAATAGTCTATTCATTACGCTGATTTTATTACTGGAGCTTTTTTAAATGGTGATTTTATTAAAATAGTTTTTTTTAATTTTTTTAATCTTGGGGATAGGTTTTTACTTTTTACACTTTTTAAAAATTGATCAAAACTTCCTTTATTATCTACAAATCTAACACCAGCATTACTCACGGTAAGCTTTAAACTTCTTTTTAAAAGCTCACTTGTAAATTTTACTTTTTTTAGGTTAGGCAAAAATCTTCTCTTTGTTTTGTTGTTAGCATGACTAACATTGTGTCCCTTCATAGGGATTTTTCCAGTTAATTCGCATTTTTTAGACATAATATTTAGTGACTATATAAGATGTGATAATGATCTCGTCAAGTTTATTAGAATTAATTATGCTTCTTACCTATTATTTCTCTAAAATTCTTAACGCCATCATTAATTAATAATTCTTTAAGCTCTTTTTTTATCTTACCAACAATATTTGGTCCTTGAAAAACCATACCTGTATATAACTGCACATGATTGGCTCCAGCTAAAAATTTTTCATATGCACTTTTTCCAGAGTCAACACCACCTACACCAATAATTTCAGTTTTCCCTTTCAATAGATTATAAAATTTAACAATTAATTTATTCGATTTTTCTTCAAGTGGTTTTCCTGAAAGACCACCTTTTTGATATTTTAATATATTTTGTAAATTTTCACGGTTATTTTCTGTTGTATTTGATACAATAATTGCATTAACTTTATATTTTAATAATATTTCACTGATTAGATTAACTTGATTATCCATAATATCAGGAGAAATTTTTACAACAATTGGTATTTTAGATTTTAATTTAATTTTTTCTTTTTCTATTAAACTCATTAATTCATCAAATTTTATTTCATCATGAAAGTTTCTCAGATTTTCTGTATTTGGTGATGAAATATTTATAGTTATATAATCTGCAATATCATAAAAAGTTCTAAGACCTATTAAGTAATCACTTAATCTATTTTTTGTGTCCTTATTTGGTCCAACATTTATTCCTAATAATCCTTCTGGTAAATTAGATCTAATTCTAGCGTTTACATTCTCTGATCCTAAATTATTAAATCCAAGTCTATTTATTAGAGCCTGATCTTCTACCAATCGAAACACTCTTGGTTTTGAATTGCCGTACTGCTCAAGAGGTGTGATGGTTCCAACTTCAACAAATCCGAATCCAAGTTTAAATAATGGGTTATAAACTTGTGCATTTTTATCAAAACCAGCAGCCATACCAATTGGGTTATCGATTTTTTTACCAAATAAGGTTGTCTCAAACATTGAGTCACCTTTGTTTTCATCAAAGATATTAGAAACCAAATTTAATTTTAAAGATTTAATTGCTAAAGTATGAGCTATTTCAGGATCAATCTTAAAAATTAAAGATCTGAATTTTGAAAACATTATTTTATCTTATCCTCTATCAGTTGCTTTGTTTCATTAACTCCAAAAAAACTTATGAAAAAACCCATTCTAGGACCATTTTCTTCTCCAAAAACTACTTCATAAATTAATTTAAACCAATCTCTTAAGTTTTCTGCATACCCATTCTCTTTTCCAGTTGAATAAATCAATGTTTGAATATCCTCTGGTTTCATCTCATCATTGCAATTCTCTAGTGTTTTGATTAGAGCTTTAAGAGCATTTTTTTCTTCACCATTGGGATTTTTATATTTTTTTTTTAGTTTAATCACATCATTAAAATATTTAATTGCATAGCCAATTAAATTATCAAAAATTGGATGATTTTTTTCTAAAATATTCTTTTTATGTTTTTTAACAAATTTCCATAAAAGTTCTTTACTGTCTGCATTACTTGTTTCTACTAAATTTAGTAACATAGAAAAAGTCATTACAATTTCTTCTTTGGGCATTTCTCCATTGTGTACATGCCAAACTGGATTCATCAATAACTGTATCTCATTTTGTGTTTTTCCTTTTTCTATAAAGTCTAAATATTCATCTACAGCTTTTGGAACTATTTCATTATAAAGTTTTTTAGCTCTCTTAGGGTTTTGGTACATATATAAAGATAAACTTTCAGGTGAGGCATACTTCAGCCATTGGTCAATAGTAATTCCATTTCCCTTAGATTTAGAAATTTTTTCACCTTTTTCATCTAAAAAAAGTTCATAAGCAAAGCCTGATGGGTTACTTTTTCCCATTAATTTAATTATTTTTGTTGATAGAATTGCACTCTCAATTAAATCTTTTCCATACATTTCAAAATCTACATCAAAAGCATACCATCTCATTGCCCAATCAACTTTCCATTGAAGTTTACAATTTCCATCAAGAATGCTTGCCTCCAATTTTTTACCATTATTGTCAAATATTATTTTTGATTTTTCTTTTATAATTTCAACAATTGGGATTTCTAAAACTAATCCTGTTTCAGGACAAATTGGCAAAAATGGACTATAGGTTTTTTGACGATCTTTACCTAATGTTGGAATAATTATATCCATAATACCCTGATAATTTTTAAGGACTAGCTGAAGAGTTGAATTAAAAAATCCAGACTTGTAAAGAAATGTTGAGCTTTGAAAATTATATTTAAATTTAAATTTATCTAAAAATATTTTCAACATTTCATTGTTGTGCTCACCGAAACTATTATATTTTTCAAAAGGGTCAGGAACTTGCGTTAGCGGTTTATGTAAATTTTTTTTCAAAAGTTCATGATTTGGAACATTTGCCGGAATTTTTCTTAGTCCATCCATGTCATCAGAAAATGTTATTATTTCCTTTGGTAGATTTGTAAGTTGATTTAAAGCATTGATCAGCATTGAGGTTCTAGCTACCTCACCAAAGGTACCTATATGAGGAAGTCCACTAGGACCATATCCAGTTTGTAAAACAATTTTTCCTTTTTTCTCAATAAAATTTTTTCTTTCTCGTAAAAGTTTTTTTGCTTCCACAAAAGGCCAAGCATTAGTTTTATCTAGGTTTATTTTTTCAATCACAATTTATAATAACAAAATATCTTATTTTTGGCGTATTTATTAATTCTTATAGAGTTGAAATTTATTTACCATAAAATAATGTTGTTTCAAAATGTCCAATTATAAAACAGTTTTTTTTATATTAGGTGTCCTCCAGATTATTCTTGGTGTGTCAATGACTATACCTATTATAACTCAAATTTTTTATGGACAATTAGATTCTTCGTTTGTTGGTGCTGGCATAATGACCATAGTTTTTGGTGTACTATTTCTTTTATCAAATTTAGATCATAGCAAAAAATTAAATCTACAGCAGGCTTTTTTATTAACAGCTTTATCTTGGATCACTATTGCAGTATTTGGATCATTACCATTTATATTTTCAACACTCCAATTAAGTATTACTGATTCATTTTTTGAAAGTATGTCTGGTATAACAACAACTGGCTCCACAATAATTACAAATTTGGATAATTCACCAAAAGCTATTTTACTTTGGAGGGCGATGCTTCAGTGGCTTGGAGGTATAGGAATAATTGTAATGGCTATTACTTTAATGCCAATTATGAATGTAGGTGGAATGCAATTGTTTAAGATTTCAAGTAATGAACAAGTCGAAAAAATTTTACCAAAATCAAAAGAAGTCGCTTTAAGGCTTATTTTGATCTACATAGGGTTAACATTAATTTGTAGTTTTTTTTATAAAATTTTTGGTATGAGTTTTTTTGATAGCTTAACTCATTCAATGACCACAATTGCTACAGGAGGTTTTTCTAATTATAATAAATCAATTGGTTATTTTAACAGTCCTACAATTGAAATAACTTCAATGATTTTTATTATATTAGGAAGCATTCCCTTTATTGCTTATATTAAATTTTTAAATGGTAATAAAAAAATATTTGTAAGAGACTCTCAAATAAAATCTTTTATAAAAATAATTATTGTCTCAATACTAATATTATTTTTTTATTTAACTTTTTTTAACAAAAATCTTTCTCTTAATAATTTTAGATCCGTTTCGTTTAATGTTATTTCAATTTTAACAGGAACTGGTTATGTTACTGAAGAATTTCATAATTGGGGAAGTTTTCCTCTAATTTTTTTTCTCATATTAATGTTTATTGGTGGATGTGCTGGATCTACAACATGTGGAATAAAAATATTTAGAATCCAAATTTTATATCTTTTTATAGCCAACCAATTAAAAAAAATTATTTATCCTAAGGGTGTATTTTTTATTAAGTACGATAAAAGCAACGTAGATGATAAATTTATGGCTTCAATAATCTCTTTTATATACTTATATATAATAATATTTTTTTTAATTACGGCTTTATTATCTATAAGTGGTCTAGATTTTGTAACTTCAATTTCTGGTGCAGCAACATCAATCTCAAATGTTGGTCCAGGCTTGGGCCCCATCATAGGCCCTGCTGGAAATTTTGCCGTTTTACCTGATTTTTCTAAATGGATATTGAGTCTTGCAATGATTTTAGGTAGACTTGAACTGTTTGCTATATTAGTTTTATTTTTACCTTCTTTTTGGAGGAATTAACTATGATTGAAATTAAAAAACAATCTCTATCAGAATCTTTTTCTATCTACTTCGATAAAAGAATGTTTAGAATTTTATTACTTGGTGCTATTTCTGGCTTCCCGTGGGTTTTAATTGGAAGCAGCTTAAGCTTATGGCTTAAAGAAGAAGGATTAAGCCGATCAACTATAGGTTGGGCAGGTTTGATATTTGCCGTGTATGCTTTTAATTATTTATGGGCACCTTTAATAGATAGACTTCAAATACCAATTTTAACAAAAAAATTGGGACATAGAAAAAGTTGGATCGTCTTAATGCAAATTACAATTTTAATTTGCTTAGCCATCTGGAGCTTAATTAATCCAACAGAAAATTTAGCTCTATTAATTACCATTGGTTTAATTATTGCAATTGCTTCTGCCACTCAAGACATAACAGTAGATGCATTAAGAATTGAGCAAATTGGTGAAAATGAAAACAAATCAATGGCAGCTGGGGCTGCTATGGCTGTTGTTGGTTGGTGGAGTGGTTATAAATTGGGTGGAGTAATAGCTTTATTTACAGCTGAATATTTTGAAAACATTGGCATAATAAAATACTGGCAAACAACTTTTTTAATTTTAGGAATTGTAGTGATCTTAATGAACATAGGATTGATGTTTATTCATGAACCAATCCTAACTGATAGGCAATCAAAGCAGAAAGAAACGGATAGTTTAATAGAAAATAAGTTTGGATCAAAAAATATTATGACAGGTTTAGCTGCTTGGATAAGTGGTACTTTAGCTGGTCCAATAATTAGCTTCTTTAAAAAAAATGGATTTTCTATTGCTGTTGGAATTTTAAGTTTTGTATTTTTATTTAAAATAGGTGAAGCTTTTTTAGGACGCATGTCGATAGTTTTTTATAAAGAAATAGGGTTTTCTAAAGGTGATATTGCAATTTATTCAAAAACTTTAGGATGGGTAACAACAGTTATTTTTACTTTATTGGGTGGACTTTTTGTAATTAGATCTGGAGTTTTAAAAGCAATGTTTCTTGCTGGAATATTGATGGCTGCAACTAATTTATTATTTACTGTTTTAGCTTGGAGTGGAAAATCAGAATTACTGTTTGCAGTAGCTGTTATATTTGATGATATAGCAGCAGCATTTGCAACAGTTGCATTTGTGGCATTCATTTCACTGTTGGTTGATAGAACATATACTGCAACCCAATATGCTTTACTAGCCTCAATAGGAACTGCAGGCAGAACTACTCTCGCTTCATCATCAGGTGCCTTGGTCGATTGGTTAAATGGTGACTGGGGAACATTCTTCATTTTGACAGCTATTATGGTTATTCCATCCTTGATTTGTTTGTGGTTTATTAAAGACAAATTAAATCTTCGTGAATAATAATTTTTTCTGCAAAAATAATTTTATCAATATATACGAAAACCCTTCTTATATTTCTAAAATTAGTTCTCAAATTCTATATGGAGAAAAATTTAAAATTTTATCAAAAAATAAAAATTGGTTAAAAATAAAAACAGCATTTGATGGTTATATTGGTTATATAAAAAAGATAAATTATACAGATAAACATATGCCTACACACAAGATATTTAAAATTAAAACTAGTGTATTTAAAAAACCTATTAGTAAAAAAATATTTCAAACAAATTTTTTTTTACCTTTTGCATCTAAAATATCAATAATTCAAGAAAATAAAAAATTCATTGAATATGAAAAAAATAAATGGATCAAGAAAAAAGATATAAAAAAAATTAATCATGTAGAAAAAAATTATTTAAAAATACTAAAATTATTTTTAAATACAAAATATACTTGGGGTGGAAAAAGTTATAATGGTATCGATTGTTCTGCTATCGTACAGTTGTTTTATTATTATAACAAAAAATTTTATCCTAGAGATACAAAAGATCAAATTAAATATTCAAAAAATATAATAAGAAAAAAATTTAAGAAGGGAGACATGATATTTTGGAAGGGACATGTAGCAATTTGCATAAACTCAACACAATTAATACATGCTTACGGTCCAGAAAAAAAAGTTTTAATTATGCCAATTAACCACACTATTAAAAGAATTGAAAAAACCGCAAATTTAATTATTAAAAAAATATCTAATATCTTAAATTAATTTCTACCAAAATCAGGTTTGTTAATATCTTGTTTTAACTTAATTATTTTTTTTCTTACTTTTTTAGTTTCTACTAGTTTTTTTATAAGTGATTGATTGTTTTTAGAATTAATATCTTTTTTAAATGATTTTAAGTTTTTGATAAACAAATCAATAGCTTTTGATATGTTATATTGATTATTAAAGAAAATATCTCTCCACATAATTTCATTTGAGGCTGCAATTCTTGAAAAATCTCTCAAACCTCCGGCGCTAAACTTAATAAGGTCATATTTTTTTTGTTTTTCAAAATCTGTTGCTGTTTTAACTAAATTATATGCAATTAAGTGAGGCAAATGACTTGTCATAGAAAAAATTTTATCATGTCTTTTTGCGTTCATTGTTACAACTTTAGAACCTATTTTTTTCCAAAATTTACTTAAAAAAGTTAAATGTTTTCTATTTGAATTTTGTTCTTTTATTAAAATACACCATTTACTTAAAAATAAACTACTATGTCCAAATTCTGGGCCACTTACTTCTGAGCCTGAAATAGGGTGGCTTGAAACCCAAGAGATATTTTTTTTTAATTTTTTCTTAATTAATGTTAAAGCTATTTCTTTAGATGAGCCAACATCTGTAATAATTGTTTTGGGTAACAGATACCTATTAATTTTTAAAATTATTTTTTCATATTCACTCATTGGAGTGCAAAAAATAATTAAATCTACCTTTGGTATTATTTTCTTAAAATCACTAGTAATTATACATGGTAATTTTAATTTTTTAATCTTTAAAATATTTGTCTTTGATTTTTCAAAAATAAATATTTTTTTAGAAATTTTTTTTTTAACAATTGCTCTTAATAATGAAGACCCAATTAAACCACATCCTATAATTAAAATATTTTTCATTTTTTAAATATATTCCTCATCACATTTATAAATTTTGTATTTTCTTTAGCAGAACCAATTGTAAGTCTTAATTTATTTTTAATATTATAACCTTCTTCTGTGGATCTTAAAACAATTCCTTTTGACTCAAGTTTTTTTAAAACATAAATTGCAGAAAATTTGCTTTTATTAAAATTTAGTAAAAAAAAATTAGCTGAAATTTTATTGGTAAGTATATTTAATTTATTTAAAAAATTTTTGATTTTATTTGCCCAAATAATATTATGTTTAATTGACCGTCTAATAAAATTCTTATCTTTTAAAGCTTCTCTAGCAGCAATTTGTGCTGTCTGATTGACGTTAAACGGAGGTTTAATTATATTCATTGCATCAATAATTTTTTTTGCACCATGGCCCCAACCAACTCTTAAAGCTGCTAATCCATAAATTTTGGAAAAGGTTCTTAATATAATTACATTATTTTTATTTCTAAATATATCTAAACTAGACTTATAATCTTTATTTTGCATATACTCAAAATATGCATCATCTAAGACTAATAATATTTTTTTATTAAGCTTTTTTCTTAACTCTAATAGTTCAGTTTTATTCAAATATGTTCCTGTTGGATTGTTTGGATTTGCTAGGAAAACAATTTTTGTTTTTTTTGATACTTTTTTTATGATTTCTTCTACCGACGCCTTAAAATTTTTTTCTTTAGCAAATACAATATTTCCTCCTACAATTTTGCTGTAAATTCTGTACATTAAAAAACTATATTGCGAGACAATTACTTCATCTGTTTTGTTTAAATATAATTGACAAATAATTTGAATTATTTCATCTGATCCAGATCCACATATAATTTTATTAAAATCACAACTATACTTTTTAGATAACTCTTTCCTTAAATCACTAGAATTACTATCTGGATATTTAGATATACTTACATTTTTAGCAGATATTGCTTTCCTTGCTTTCTGACTCATTCCTAGGGCTGATTCGTTAGCTGATAATTTTACTATATTCTTAATTTTACCGACTATTGATTTCCCAGGTTTATATGCTTCAATTTTAATATTTCTAAATTTTGGTACAGTCATTTTATTGCTTTTTTACTTTATAGATAAATTATTAACTTTTATACCGTATAAGTGAATTAATAAAAAAAATTGACATAATAAATAACTTCTAGTACAAAAAATGTGCGCTGATTTAACAGAATTGCGAGCGCTTAAAAAAAAACCGCTAAATAATTTTTTTTGCCTCACAATTCATCATTAAACTGATTTTATGGATAATAAAAATAACCTTAAAAAAATAATCGTTGAAAAATCACTAGAACTCGATTGTGGAAAAACTATCAATAATTTTCCAATTGCATATGAAACTTATGGTTCACTCAACTCCAAAAAAGATAATGCTATTTTACTTTTTCATGCCCTTACTGGAGATCAATTTGTTTCTGGTATTAACCCAATTACTAAAAAGGATGGCTGGTGGTCCTATGCTGTTGGTCCCGGAAAAGCCATTGATACTGAAAAATATTTTATAATTTGTGCTAATGTAATTGGTGGATGTATGGGCTCTTATGGACCAAGTAATATAGATTTAAATACAAAAAAAATTTTAGGTACAAATTTTCCTGTTATAACAATAAATGACATGGTCAATGCCCAGTACCATCTCTTAGATTTTTTTAAAATTAATAAACTATTTTGCGTAGCTGGTGGATCAATGGGTGGTATGCAAGTTTTACAATTTGTAAGTAATTTTCCTGATAAAACCCAAATCGCGATTCCTATTGCGTGTACCGCAAGTCATTCAGCACAAAATATTGCTTTCAATGAACTTGGTAGACAATCTATAATGGCTGATGCAAATTGGTTGGGTGGAGATTATTCAAATAAAAACAAAAATCCAGATAAAGGATTATCAGTTGCAAGAATGGCCGCACACATAACTTATTTATCTAAAAATGGCTTACAAGAAAAGTTTGGTAGAAAATTACAAGAAAGAGATGATCTTAGGTTT
>Ga0114997_10000512_pt1 | contig 31724 bp, 33 predicted proteins | sample ArcticOcean_MG_C_2_FD_87045 | JGI IMG/M metagenome (GOLD analysis project Ga0114997, IMG submission 87045) | Marine microbial communities from western Arctic Ocean - ArcticOcean_MG_CB4_136 | ecosystem: Environmental > Aquatic > Marine > Oceanic | place: Arctic Ocean: Canada Basin | collected... | reverse complement strand
AATTCACTTTAATTGGTGCGCCTGAAGAGATTCGAACTCCTGACCCCTTGGTTCGAAGCCAAGTACTCTATCCAGCTGAGCTACAGGCGCATGAACTAGTTAAATTGGTGCGCCCGAAGAGATTCGAACTCCTGACCCCTTGGTTCGTAGCCAAGTACTCTATCCAGCTGAGCTACGGGCGCGTGAGCGACATTATAACTTAATTTTAGGTGGAAGATTTTCTATTGAGATACCGGAAGCGTTAAAACTGGGCCAACTTTTTCTATATTACCTGATTGTAAAGCGCTAATTTGATTAAGAAGCATTAATGTGTACTTACTCTCCATATCATTATCTTTTATGAAAAACCAATGACCTCTATATTTTACCTTTACAGATGCGTTATTAGGCTTTTCTTTTTGGGAGTAGACAACAAAAAGATCTGACAAAATATCTTGCCAATTAAAGTTGCCCCCATCTTTAGTTTTAGTAACCTTAACGCGGCTATTAATAATGTCATCATTAGGAATAAGAACTCCATGAGACAAGAAAAATTGTATGCCTGCTAACGATCTTAAATTAATTTCAATGTTTGAACCTTCTGCACCATTTGAGAAATTAGTTGTTAAAGGAATAATTGTATTTCTAGTAGATAAATTTAATGCGGCCAGAAGACTCTTAACTTCATTTGATTCACTAAATTTCTTTCTAATTAGAAGGGCAAGTTTATTACTGTCACCTTCCAATTGGTAGCCAAAGCTGATAATATTTTTTTGCTGAAGTCGGTAAAAAATATTAGCTAATATTTTGAATTCTTTATAAGATGGTTCAAAGTTAGGCGTAGGTCCAGATGCTTCTGAGGCATTATTTATCCCATTAATTTTATTAGTTGTTAACCGCAATAGCCTTTCGATACTCCACCCCGATCTAGTTAAGAGTAATATAATTTCAGGTTGGATGGGGCTTAATACATTTCTTACATAATTTGAGCCTTGGAGTGGCAGGTAAGTAATAGTTGGTTTTTCACTATAAGATCCATCGCCCCGAACACCAAAATTATTATCAGTACCTTCAAAAATATTAGCAATTAAACTCCCGCTTCGTTTCCACTCAAGCGATGTTGATACACTGTTGACCTCTAAAATTGCAATACTATCGGCATACCTTCTTCTAACTAAATTTAGTAACATTTCCTCATCATTAGTGTTTGCCAGTACTTTGTTGTATTCATTTCTACCATTCTCCATAAAATCTGGACCCAGCTGAGAGCATCCAGACAAGAGAAGCATCGTCAAGGAAAGCGCTAGGGTTGTATAGAGATGAAATACAGTTTTTTTAAAATATAGATACACAAGAAACATTATAGATGACAGTAAATACACTTCAAACAACAATGTTCATTTAAGTGCATAAATTTAGACTATGCACCATAAATGTGAATTATTTAATTCCTAGTAACAAGAATGACGTTACGTTTTTAATCAAGCTTATATATTGCATATCTACTCCAAGGAACTTAGTTTTATGGGTATGCTCCACATATTCAATATCATGCTCAATAATGTTTGTTGTCTCAATCCCTTTGCAACTGCTAGCAATATTATCCGTTGCTTTGTCATAATAATCATAATGAGGCTGGCTAGAATAGAATGCTAGTTGCACAAAGCCTCTATCGTTTGATGAGACTGGAATGTTATTATCAGCCAAACAATTTAATGAAAATAATGTAAGTAGTATTGCCATAAAATATTTCAATTTTAAATCCTAATAAAAGTTAGACCATCAAATGGGTGGACACACCTTATATGAAGCAATAATCATGCCAATCTATAAATTACAATAAATTCTGGCTGTAACTTACTAAACTTTTAAGGTATTGATTCCTTTCTCTTGAATTAATTAATAGGTTAATATTGGAGCATAAGTTTGTTTAATTTATTTTTGGAGTTTTAAATATGCCCTTATCAATGTATGAAGTTTCGGTTCCTCTATTTATCCATAATTTTAATATTCTTTCTCACATTCTATTAAAAGCAGAAAAAGATGCAGAAAAAAGGAAAATTAATAAATCAGTATTTATTAATGCAAGGCTGGCTCCAGATATGTTGCCACTAACAAAGCAAATTCAAATTGGAACTGATATGGTTCGGCTAGGTATTGGAAGATTAGCTGGGGTAAAAGCCCCATCATTTAAAGATAATGAAATTACATTCTCTGATCTACAGAAAAGAATTCAAAAAACTATTACAGTTCTTAAAAAAGATTAAACCGAAGCAAATGGATGATTCTGAGCTAAAGAAAATTGAATTATCAATTGGAAGGCGAGATTTTAAATTTAAAAACGGGCACATATATTTAAGTAATTGGATTATTCCCCACTTCTTTTTCCATATGACAACTACTTATGACATTTTAAGAGCTAATGGAGTTAAATTGGGTAAAAGTGATTTTGTTAAGATGTAATTATAAATAAAACTTAAAATAATCCTAAAGTCATTCTGCCTAGGATAAAATGTCCGATTATAAATTATTGAATCTATTATGAAAATTCTGGTTACAGGTGGATGTGGTTATAAGGGGCATGTGCTTATTCCTAAATTATTGGAGAGGGGATATGATGTAATCGCATTTGATATTCAATGGTTTGGAAATTATTTAATTCCACATAAAAATTTGTCTGTTATTAAAGGAGATGTTCGTGATACTGAATCAATTCCACTGGATAGTGTTGATTGCATCATTCATCTATCCTCAATTGCTAATGACCCATGTAGCGATCTAGATCCTAAATTAACCTGGGAAATAAGTGCCCTTGCTACTATGCAGCTGGCAGATAAAGCAAGAAGAGAGGGAATAAAACGATTTATATATGCATCATCAGGCAGTGTCTATGGGGTAAAGGAAGAGCTTCAGGTAACTGAAGATCTAAAGTTGGAACCTATTTCTGAATACAATAAAACTAAGATGGTCGGTGAGCGTGTCCTACTAAGCTATGAGAATGATATGATAGTTCAAATTGTGCGCCCAGCTACTGTCTGTGGATATTCTCCGCGTATGCGACTAGATGTGTCTGTGAATTTATTAACAATGCAAGCTTTAACCAATGGTAAAATTACAGTCTTTGGAGGAGATCAGGTGCGTCCGAATATCCATATTGATGATATTACTGATCTATACCTACATTTAATTGATCACCCAGAAATCACAGGGATTTATAATGCAGGCTTTGAAAATATTTCAATTAATGATATTGCTAGCCTAATTACTAAAATAATTCCCGCAGAAATTTTAGTCACCTCATCAACTGACCCAAGATCGTACCGGGTTAATTCTGATAGAATACTTGCTACAGGCTTTAAACCAAAAAAGACAGTTGAAGATGCTATAAAAGAAATGATACAAAAATATAAAAGTAATGAATTAAAAGATGAAGATCATTTTTACAATTTAAAATGGATGCAACAAACTGTCCTAAAAAATAAATAAATTCATGCAAAAAACCCCTAATATAAAAGATTTTTTTCAAGGTTACTCAGAAAAACTCCAAGAAGTTCTTCAGCAATCTGATTGGTCTCCAATCGAGGAACTGGCTACTGATATGCAAAAATGCTGGAAGGATGGTCGTCGTGTATTTATATGTGGAAATGGCGGAAGTGCCGGCAATGCGATTCATCTTGCTAATGACTTTATTTATGGAATTGCCAAGACAACTGGCGGTGGCATAAGGGCAATTTCATTATCAGACAATTCGGCTGTAATAACTTGCTTGGCAAATGATGTAGGTTATGATTATATTTATTCTGAACAATTAGCAGTTCAAGCGGAGAAAGATGACTTATTAATCGTACTTAGTGGGAGTGGTAATTCACCTAATATTTTGCTTGCCGTTGAACAGGCTAAGAAAATGCAGGTTAAATCTTTTGCTGTGCTGGGCTATAGTGGGGGTAAGTGTAAAGATATTGTTGATGTACCTATTCACTTCCCAGTAGATGATATGCAGATTGCAGAAGATCTTCAAATAATTGTTGGCCATATGCTTATGCAATGGTTGTATATTAATCGTCCTCAAAAATAATATGTCAAAAGAATCTACAGTATTAGTTTCCGGAGTCTTCAATATTCTTCATCCTGGGCATATGCGACTTCTGAAGTTTGCTAGAAATTTTGGTAAAAAACTTATAGTAGTTATAGAAGGAGATATTAAAGCTGGTGATGATGCATTCATATCAGAAAAGCTTCGTTTAGAAGCTGTACAAAGTCATAATTTGGTTAGTGAATCATTTATCTCTGATGAGTCAATTGAAAAAATTATTAACCGTATTCAGCCTGATATTGTAGTTAAAGGAAAAGAACATGAATTACTTCAAAATCCTGAATTAGAGGTGGTCCAATTTTATGGTGGGCGATTAATTTTCAGTTCTGGAGAGACTTTTTTTTCATCAGTAGATTTAATTAAAAAAGATATCAAAGAAATTGATGCTCATTCAATATCATTACCTAATGAATATTTAGAGCAACACAATCTCACCAAAGAAAAGCTTATAAGTCGTATAAAAAAATTCTCAGAATTAAGAATTTGTGTAATTGGTGATTTAATCATAGACGAATATATCACTTGTCACGCTTTAGGTATGTCACATGAGGACCCATCTATTGTAGTAACTCCGGTAGATACTCAAAAGTTTATTGGTGGGTCTGGGATTGTTGCATCTCATGCTTCAAGCCTTGGAGCATCTGTAGATTTTATTTCAGTGTCGGGCGAAGACGAATCTAGAGAATATGCTCTTGAATGCCTCTCTAAAAATGGAGTAAATGCAACATTACTTATTGACGAGAATCGTCCTACTACTTTAAAGCAACGCTACAGGAGTAAAAATAAAAGTCTATTGAGGGTGAGTCATCTTTATCAAGGGGCTATATCAATATCACATCAAAATCAAATGCTTGAATTAATAAAGAAGGATATCTCTGATACAAATTTATTGGTATTTTCAGATTTTAATTATGGGTGCCTTCCACAGTCATTAGTAAGCGGTATTATGAATATCACTAAAAATCATAAATTATTTGTTGCTGCTGATAGTCAATCATCTTCTCAGATTGGTGATATCAGTCGCTTTAAAAATATGGACCTTCTGACCCCAACTGAAAGAGAAGCTAGAATTAGTACACGTAATCACGAAGACGGTCTAATAGTTTTAGCTGAGAGTTTAAGGCAGGAATCAGCCGCAAAAAATATCTTACTTAAGTTAGGCGAAGAAGGTTTATTAGTTTATACAAGGGAATCTAAAGACGGTAGATCGACAGACAGAATAAAAAATCTTAATGCTGTAGTTAAGGATGAAGCAGGTGCAGGCGATTCACTATTAATTACTAGCGCGATGGCAATGGCATGTGGTGCAGATGTATGGGAAGCTGCATGTCTTGGTTCTTTAGCCGCAGCATTACAAGTCGGACGAATCGGAAATACGCCTCTAAGCATAGATGAATTCCTTCAAGTCTTAAACTAAATAATTATTAATAAAATATAGATTTACTCATAAACCTATTAAAATTTAAAATGAAGACAATACTCCTAGCAGCTGGATTTGGTGCGCGATTAATGCCGTTAACTAAAGATACTCCAAAATGCCTAGTTCCAATAAAAGGTGTACCACTTTTAGAAATTTGGTTAAGTCGATTAGTTGAATTTAATTTAGGTCCATTTCTTATCAATACTCATTACCTATCAAGTCAGGTTGAATTGTATATTAAGGGGAGTAAGCACAATAAAAAAGTAACATTAGCCAATGAGCCTGTACTAATGGGTACAGCCGGGACATTAATTAAAAATTTAGATTTTTTCCAAGGCGAAGATGGTTTGTTAATTCATTCCGATAATTATTGTATGGCTGATTTTAATGCTTTTGTTGATGCGCATCAAAATAGACCAAAAGAATGCTTGTTAACGATGATGACTTTTCGTACCAATAATCCAACCTCATGTGGAATTGTTGAATTAAATCATCAGGGAGTAGTAACTAACTTTTATGAGAAAGTATCTAATCCACCAGGAAATTTAGCTAATGGAGCTATCTATATATTATCTGCCGAGTTATTAGAGATAATAAAAAAAGAACTATCTGATGCGAAGGATTTCAGCACAGAAATACTTAATCGTTTAATTGGCCGTATTTATACATACGAAACTCATGAATTATTTATGGATATAGGAACGCCTGAAACATACAAAAAAGCTAATTCTTGACGCGTATAAATTATCATTTCTTTAAAATTATTCTTAATGTTCCATAACTATCAAGGGGCGGAAAACTCGTCCAGCTTCTAGATCAGCCAGAGCTTCATTTATCTGTTTCAGCATATATCTTTTAGTTATTAGGGTTCCTAATGGAGCATTAGACTTCACAAATAAGTCGTACATTAATGGTATGTCTTCATCAGGATTTGTTGCTCCGCCCCAACTCCCCTCTATTAATTTTCCAGAAATTAGCTCATGAGGAGATATTTGTACTTTTTCACCATTTGGTGGGTGAGAAGCAAAAATAATTTTTCCGCCATTATTTCGAATCAGCGAAAATCCTAGTTCAATAGTAGCTATCTGACCCCCAGACTCGATACATCTATGAGCGCCACCATCTGTTAGATCAAGAATTTGATTCTCAAAACCATTATCTTTCGAATTAAAAATATGTGTTGCACCTAATTCTTTTGCTAATGCTAATTTTTCATTGGAAATATCTATGGCTATAATCATTTTAACTTTGAGTGCTTTTAGCGCCATTAGTGCAGAAAGTCCGATTCCACCTAAACCAAGGACAACAACTGATAAATCAGTTGCTGGTTTCAGCTCATTTAATACCATACCTGCGCCGGTTGGAAGAGCACAGCCAAATAGAACTGCCACATCAAAAGCAAGAGCCTTTGGTTTTTTAACTAATCTATTCTCTGAAACAATAGAGTAATTAGAGAAAGTTGTTACACGACCTGAGTTAATAATCTGATTGCCACATCTATATTTTGCTCCCAAACCCTCTACTCCATCTCCCTTAAGCCAACCTAGAATTACTTCATCTCCTTTTTTAACCTTAGTAACTCCCTCTCCAATTTCCTGAACGATGCCTGAGCCTTCATGACCAAGAAGGTGAGGGAGCCAATTATCTTCTCCTCTTCCTCCTCTTGCTTCCATAAGCTGACTACGACAAACACCACTAAACATGACCTTGATTAAAACTTGGCCAAAAAGAAGTGCAGTAGGCTGAATTTCTTTTATCACTAAGTCTTTTTTGAGATCTTCCAGGACCGCAGCATGGATAGTTTTAATCATTTAAAATCCAAATATGTATAATTAAATAACATTTGTTAAGGAAAAAATTCGCCTCGGGTCATGGGCTAATATTTTTTTTAACAATAGTTTTGAACTATCTAGAGCAGTTATTAAAATAATTGCATCTGATATATCACTAGAGGAAAATTTTTGGATTTTCGGAGAAATATATGGAAGATATTTATTGACTCTATCATCATTATCGTCGTAAATTTTAGATATAAAATCTAGATTAGATTCCATATGATAGGCGATTGTTGGAAGCATTTGAGCGGCCCCAAGCCCAATGACTTTTTCATCAAAAAATAAGATTTGTTTTAGTGATTCTTGGAGTGAATTTTTGAATGCTCTAAAATTATCTATAATTATTTTTTCTGGCATTAGTTTTATGTTTAACTTTTCAGTTCTATTGGTATTCTTTTTAAACCAAAATAATGAAGTTCCACCCCAAAACGAATAATTATATTTGTTCCCTATAAATTCACAGCCGAGGCGTTCGATAAGATATCTCATTGATGAGTATGAAAAATACTGCAAATGTTGATGAAAGATCTGATCAAACCTTCGTTGTTTAACAGTGGACTCGAGACTTGGAACCTCAATAAAAAATAAACAATCATTAGCAGATAAATCAACTAACTTTACAAATTCCTCATAAGTGTGGTCGATATGTTCGAAGGTATGTGATGAAACAATAAGATCTGGACGATCGCAAAAAATTGATTGATCTAATTCGTCGATGAACTTTCCTTGAATTGATATTTTTTCATCAAGTATAAAGTCTTTGTCTTTCCAAATAGGGTCTATCCCTACTAAATTTTTTGCCTTGCTAGATAATCCCTTAATTAAATATAAATCATTACAACCCACCTCTAAAGCCTGCTTAAAAATTTTGTTTCCAGTTACGCTATTTATTGTTTTAAGAAGGAAGTCATTACCAGACATAGATATTGGACTTTTTGATGTTCTATGCATATAGCTATCATCGTAAATGACAACTGGGTTCAATACATTTTTTAATTGACCATGCCCACAATTTTTACAATAATTAAGGGCTTGATCACATAAGTTACCATCCAAATTCTTTTCATTTAGATACAAGCCGGTTAATGGCATTTTTGGCATGTTAATTAATTCTATTAAATCTTTCTTTGAGCAAATGTTACAAGTAGTTGTAGTTTTCATATTTGTTCATTATAAAGCATATGAAAAAAGAATTTTAGTTGGGTCTTGAATTGAAAGACCACCGTCAACCACAATTTCTTGGCCTGTAATAAATTTTGCTTCTTTTGAAGCTAAAAATACTACCGCACTAGCGACATCATCAGAATAACCTGGTCCATTTCCTAGTGGGTGGAGTGCTTCAGCAATTTTCCTATATTTTTCTTGTTTCGCTCCTACATCTGAATATTTGGCTCTGTGTTCATCTTGCACGATAAAGCCAGGTATTACTGAATTAACTCGAATTCCTCTTTTACCCACAAATACCGCCAAATAACGCGTCAAATGTGAGAGTCCAGCTTTGGACATATGGTAGCTTGGACTATCATCGGCAACTAACGAAGCAGATACTGAGCTGATTGTAATAATCGAGCTACCCTTAGGCATGAATTCGATTGCTGCCTGTGCTAAGAAGAAGGTAGACTTGAGATTAACGTCAAATGCCAAATCCCAGTTCTCTTCAGACTCATTCTCTACAGAGCATCTTTTCCCTGCACGAGCATTGTTAACAACCACATCTAATTTGTCTAATTTTTTAACTACCTCATCAACTAAACGTCTCGGCTCATTAGTTAATGTTAGGTCAGCTGGAAATGTCTCAACATTCAGTCCAGACTTTAGTAGTTGTTGCTTGGAATGATTTAGTATTTTTTCGTCAACGTCAGATATCGCAAGAATAAAACCTTTCTTACCCATTGCTCGGGCTATATTTAGACCAATTCCACGAGCAGCTCCCGTAATTAAACAAATCTTATTAGGCAGACCGTTTAAATTTTTAGACATAATTGACTCCTACTTTTTGATTTAACCATCAAACCAATTATTAGTGGAATCTATTACTGCTTCGGGAGTGATGCCACAAAACTCACAAAGCTGCTTATATGTTCCATAGCTGGTAACAAACTTATCCGGAATAGAAATAGAATGAAACATCAAGTCTTGGATATCATAAGTCGCACGCAGAATGTCATCACCTAAACCTCCAGAGCGCATGTGCTCTTCAATCACTACAATCTTTTTTGTTTTTTCGACGCTAGTTCGGATAAGCTCAGTATCTAGAGGTCGAATTGTATGCACATAAATTACTTCGGCTTTAATTTTTTTAGATAATAATAGTTCGGCAGCATCAAGAGCTGTTCGAAGCTGAGATCCTGTAGCAACAATCGTTATATCATCACCTTCTTCAACACGAATTGCTTTACCAAAAACGATATCCTCAGACTTAAACTCAACACCATGTGACTGACCTGCAATACGATAAACCGTTAGTTGATTATTTTGATAGGATTGTTTAAATAGTTGGTCAAATTCTACCGGGCTTGCAGGAAAACATATCTCGGTATTTTGTAGTGTTTTTAATAATGCAAAATCACCATAGCAATGATGTGTGACACCTAAATTTGAATAGTCAAAAGCACTCCCAACGGTGACGATATTTCCGGCGAGATCATGATAGCAAAAATCTAATTTAATTTGTTCGAATGAGCGCTCGATGAGAAAGGGTGCAATGGTATGAATTACTGGACAAAGACCTACTGCCGATAATCCCGCACCTAAACTAACCGTGGTTGGCTCTAAAATTCCAATATTATAATATCTTCCAGGGCAAGCCTCAGCAAATGGCTGCAAACTTCCGTGACTAATATCACCAACCATAACTACAAGATCATTATTTTCTTTCCCAAGTTCGAGCATTGTATCTGCAAACTGCTGCCGGGTGGATTTAGTCATACGAGCCCTCCCATTATTTCTTTATACTCTTCATGATTTGGAATTCGATGGTGCCACTTCCCATGGCCCTCAATAAATGGAACACCTTTTCCTTTGATTGTATTAGCAATAATCACTGAAGGAATGCCATCATTCTTAAATTCTATTCTTTCAAAGGCTTGTGCCATCTCCTCTTCATTATGCCCATTGATAATTTCTACATTCCAACCAAATGCTGCCCATTTTTTTGGCATATCATCCTCAGGCATTAAGGTCATTCCAGATTGATTCCAATCAACGATTGCACATAAATTTCCCAATCGTCGGTTACGAGCAACGTTTGCTGCTTCCCATACCGTTCCCTCATGGCACTCACCATCACCAAGTAATACAATTATTCTATTATTTTTTCCTTGTATCTTTAACCCCAAAGCAATTCCAACAGAAAAACCTAAACCATGACCCAATGATCCAGTTGAAGCCTCAGCACCTGGAATCTTTGTTCGATCTGGGTGTTCACCTAATATGCCTCCTTTTTTACAAAACATCTCGATATCATTATCAGTAATAAAGCCATGGCGATGAAGATTAACGTATAGTGCCAAGCAACCATGACCTTTAGATAAAATAAAGTAATCCCGATCTAGCCATTCAGGTTTTTTTGCATTAAATTTTAAAATATCACGATATAGAAATGTAATTATATCAAGAATAGAGAATGCACTTGGTATATGGCCATCCTGTCCTTCAACAACCATATCAACAATTTTCCTTCGTAAATCCTTATTAAGAATTTTATTATTAGTTACGGTTATCATTGCCCAAAGTATCCTCTTCCTTGACCGCCATCTACAGGAACAATACTTCCTGTATTAAATGAAGCCAATTCAGAGCATAGATAAGCAACAAAGTTAGCAATTTCATCTGGTTTTCCAAATCTACCAATCCGTTGTCGCTCAGTTAAATATTTATCAACATGCTCTGGGCGCTCACGTGAAGCCGTATCCCAGAATCCTCCTTCGGTAAATACAGCGCCTGGTAAAATCGCTGACATCACAACACCATCAGGGGCCAATACACCACCCATACTTCTCGTGTAAGCGGTCAAAGCTGCTTTAAAAGTGCAATAGGGCACGGGGCCTTGATTTTCCATAGCTGCGATTGAGGTAATATGGCATACACGTCCCCATTGACGTTGTTGCATTCCTGGTAAAATTAATCCATTAAGCTCAACCACAAGCTCAAAATTAAAACGGTAAAGCTTTCGCCAATCCTCTATTGAGCAAAAAGGGTCTAAAATATCTAGTGTTCCACCAGCATTATGAACAACTATATCAAGTGGTCCAAAATTGTTAATTTTAGCCATCAATTCATTTGGCGCAGAATTTGGCATTAAGTCCATAGCTACACCCAAATGACCAGCAGAATGACCCCCGAGACTATTAATTAATTCATCAATATCTTTCTTTGTGCGAGATACGCAAACAACTTTTACACCCTCATTATTAAGAGTAGTAGCTATTGCACGACCTAAACCACGACCAGCACCAGTTACTAAAGCCCGTTTACCTTTTATATTTAAATCCATAAGCTTCCTAGTGTATAAATTTTTTTAGTTTTTTTTGATACCAACGCCCATGGTGAATAGATAATGTGCCATAGGGCTAAATCCAGTATGTACAACTTCATCATTCATTGAAAAAATAAAAACATTTTCGAATTTTTTAGATAGGAGCATAGTAAGTGTTTCTGCTGATTTTAGATTAATATGCCCTGCCTTACTTGCTGGAGAAGCATATTGATCAGCAGTTATATTTGGCGTACCTATAATTAATATTCCATCATCAGTTAATGATTCTACAATATTATCAATAAATAAATCTTCTTTGTCTGAAGGTATATGTTCAATCACATCAAGTGAAAAAGCAGCATTATGATTATCCTCGTGGGGCTTTTCAAGGATGTCATGAACAGAAAAAGAAACATTATAATTTTCTAATTTACTATAACGTTCTATGGCATCTTTAAGAACTAAAGGTTCAAAGTCTATGCAATGAAGTTTCCCAACCGTACTTTCAACTATCGGTGTTCCAAAAGCATCACCACAACCAACTTCCAAAACCTTATTTTTACCTAATAACATTTTTGACACAAATTTATAACGTGATAATAAAAATACAAGATGGCGTGGATCACTTCTCCATATATGACTTGTCCATGGTCCCATTGTAGATGGCCCAAGATTATTATAATTGTCTATCTGTGATTGATTTTGCGTCTCTTTTGTTTTCATTTATTTTTGCCTATTTTAAAAATTTCTTATCCAAATCAATCAATTAAAAAAATTATATAGCATTCACTTTGATTGATACATAATTTATCTACCATTATTATAAGTGATTTCTTATTCTAGTGTCGGTAGAGAAAAAGATTCGACATGAGTGAATGAACAGCCATTTAATTAAAAAAAATTAATACTAAAAAGGCCCTTTAAACCATTCTCCTGGGACATCATGTGGTGATGGTTCTGGTAAGTCTTTTTTAACGTCCGACGTATTCCTACCAAACATATTCATAACTTTTTCAGCTATATTAGCAGCACGTACGTAAAATCCTTTAGTTAGAGCTGGGCTAGTTGGTTCAGGGACATCTGGCATTGCTAATCTTGAGGGAGCTGATTTAAGTATACTAAATTTTTCCATTGCTACTCGTGCTACTACCTCACCCGAGACAGAGCCAGTAGTAAAACCAGAATCAAGCGCTAGTAACCTACCAGTTTTGGTAACAGAATTCATGATTGTATTCCAATCCAAGGGTTTAATTGTTCGTAAATCAATAACCTCACACATAATACCTTTTTCTTCTAAGTAATTTGCTGCATGAAGAGTTTCTATCGTCATGTAGGACATAGTCACTAGTGTTATATCAGTACCAACCTTAACTATTTTAGCTTTACCTAGAGGGACCCTGATATCTCCTTCAGGAACCTCACCTAATGTGTTATGCAACCAGCGGTGCTCCAAAAATATTACTGGATTAGGATCAAAAATAGATGCAAGAAGCATACCTTTTGCATCCTCCGGTGAGGTTGGCATAACTACTTTTAATCCAGGAATATGGGCAAACCAAGCTTGGAGATTCTGAGAATGGGTGGGTCCTTGACCCCAGCCGCGACCAATAATTAAACGAATAGTTATGGGTATTGAAGATTGTCCGCCATACATGTAATGCCATTTAGCTGCACCATTAACAATTTGATCCATTGCTAAAAGAAAAAAATCTAACCGTTGGTGAGTCATGACTGACTTAATTCCATTGAGCGCAGCTCCGATTGCAACTCCTGTCATAGCATTTTCTGAGGTCGGCATATCAAAAACGCGTTCTGCTCCAAATTTATTTTCTAGGTTTGCAGTAGTTCCAAAAATAGCTTTGGGATCCGTTACTCCTAAACCATAACAAATCACTGAGGAGTCAAGTTGCATAGCCTCATGCAAGGCCTCGTTGATAGCTTTAGTGTAAGTCTTTTGACTCATTATTGCGTTTCCTCCTCCGCATAAACTCCTTCATACGCTTCTAATTGATCGGGAAACGGTGACGCTTCTGCAAATTCAAATGCTGCTAATACTTCTGAATCAATAGATTCTTTGATAGATAAAAGTTTTTTACTTAAATCAATACTATCTTTAGATAGTTTTTTTTCTAAAAGCGATAGCGGGTCTTTTGCTTGCCATTCTAAAAATTCTTCTTGGCTACGGTAGCCTATATCATTATCAAAATTGTGCCCACAATGCTCTCGCCACCGATAAGTAGGAAATTCAAGGAAATGTGGTCCGTCCCCAGAACGAACATTACTGACTGCTTTTTCCATTAATTTTTGATTGGATAAAATGTCGCTATCATTGCCTATACTCATTTCTATTCCCATACCCTCAACCATCTTTGCAATACTTCTACCTTTTGGTTGTCTTACAGAAAGTGGACTATAAACAGAATATAAATTATTTTCACAAATGAAAATAACAGGTAACTTTCTGACAGCTGCAAAATTGACAGATTCATAAAAGACACCTTCTTCTACTGCACCGTCACCTAAAAATATACAGCTAATTTGATCGGTGTCCTTAAGTTTTATGGAGAGCGCCAATCCTACCCCCACAGGTATACTGTTGCCAACGATCGCTGAGGTACCCATAAAATTTACATTACGGTCTATTAAGTGCATAGAGCCGCCTTTACCTTTGGAGCAACCGGTAGATTTTCCATAAATTTCAGCAATCATGGCATTCAAATTTCCACCCTTAGACAAATAATGTGCATGGCCACGATGTGTACTAACAGCAAAATCATCCTTTTTAATGGATAGGGCGAATGCGGCTGGGATAGATTCTTGGCCTGAAGACAAGTGTACTGGACAGCGCATTTTTCCTTCAGGATACCTACGTGAAATTTCCTCTTCAACCATGCGTATCCTATACATATGATGGAAGAGGCTCAGTGAATTTTCAATAGAGTTAGAATTTATGGGATGAACCAAAAGTAGTCCCCGTTATAATTTACATCCTTAAAAAACTTAATCCATTCATCAACCGACATAATAGTTTTTGCAGTTAAGTTCCAAGCATACATCCTCTCTTTTTCTTCACTATTTCGATAGGCATCAACTGTAACAAATGATTTTCCACGACTAACTCGCTCGATTTCTTGTAATGCTTTCCCACACTCTTCACGCTCAAGATTGTGAATGGTATTGATAGAAATGACAGCATCAAACTCATTATCAGAAAAAGGGAGCTTCGTTGCATTAGCAACACTTACATGAGGCTTCATGTCATCAATAGTATTTTCAATTGCATATTCAGAAATATCTACGCCCTTGACGCTTATGCCTGGAATTAATGTTGCAAGATCATGCAACATAAAACCTTTAGCACAACCAACATCCAATAGAGACGAATCCTCTGTTAAATTCCAATAGTCTTTAAAGGTTGGCATCACTGGCTGCCAAAAACGTGGCATATAGTCAAAACCTCCATAACCATGATTTCTGTCACCATCAAAAAAATCACAACCAAATTTTCTAGCAATAGCTCTATCAACTTCATTTTTAGAAGCAAGTCGCTCTTCCAAATTACGCTTTGCTTTCGGATAATTTTCTAGTAAATCTATCTCTTGTCCCATATCACCCCTATTACTTTTATGACTTGTGTTGATAATCAAATACTTCTTTTTTTAATACCTCAAGATTTTCTTTAACCCATGAAATACATTCATTCAATCCCTGGTCTAGGTTAATTTCTTCCTGCCAATCTAATTCAGCTCTTAGCTTAGCACTCTTAAGTTGGTATGCTGAATCCTTACCTGCTCGCTCGCCTACGACTTCAACATGATCATTAAATTTTACATTTAATTTTACACATATAGATTCAACCAATTCTCGAATTGAAATTATTTCGTTAGTAGATATGTGGTAAGTGTGCCCAATTCTTCCTTGCTCCATAATTTTCCAGGTTGCCCGCGATACATCATTCATATGTATAAAAGAACGAGTAGAGGACCCTCCACCATGTAATTGTATTTTCTTTCCAAGTAAAATGTAAAGAATGGTGCGTGGAATAATACGATAAAGCTGCTGCCCTGGACCATAAACGTTAGCTGCCCGGGTAGTGATCACAGGAAATTTATATTCATCATAGAATGTACGTAAGCTCATATCTGCTGCTGCTCTTGAAACTGCATAAGGGGTACTGGGATTAAAAGGAAAATTTTCATCCACAAAACCATCGCAGGAACCATAGACTTCAGGGGTCGACACATGAACATAACGCTTTAAAAAATCACATTTTCTGAGTTCATCATGGAGCTTTATTGTTGAAACTACATTTGTCATAAACCAATCATTCGGTTTTAGCCAACTCTCTGCAACCATACTTTGCGCGGCAAAATTAACTATATGTGTTGGTTTTAAATCACCGATAAGTGCAATAATTTCTTCTAGGTGTTGATTTATGTCGAATGAATGGAATGTAAAATTACTGTGATTTTCCCATTTATAAGGTAAAAACGGTCTATTGGCTTCTTTGGAGCGACTAATTCCTACAACGTCAGCACCTTGCTTTAATGCATAGTCTGCAAAGGTCGCACCAGAAAATGAATTACTTCCTATAATAAAAATATTATCCATTTATAAATTAAGTGCCTTTAGGATTACATCTGCATTATCAGTTTCCCAAAATAAATATTGACCAGACTCGGAAGCAAATGCTAAAAAAGAAGTAAAATCAAAGGTTATTGGATAATACTTTAGGTCACAGTAAACATTTAGCATCATTTTATTAAGACCAAGGCATAGTTAGCTTTGTACTAATGAACAAACTACCCTCATTGTAACCTACAGGCATTTCATCAAGGTTGGTAACTTTTTCCCAATTTATTTTTTGAGAGAATAAGCTAACCTCTAGTGAATTGAAATGATTGAATATCGCCAATGCATTATCAGATGTACCAACCTCAACAATTGCATCTGTTGATTCCCAATGTTTGGAGTTGGTGGCTAAAAGGATTACTTTTTCTTGTCCTTCTGCATCTATCTTTACGAAATCAGAATTCGACATAATAACTTCAATACTTTCAACATCAACCTCAAAACTTTCAAGGTCCCCATAAGGATTGGACTTGGCTCCGGCTAGGTGGCTCCCGGTAGTGTTACCTAATACCCTAATAAATTCTAATTTTCCAGGTTTATCAGAAACAGCTTTTTCCTGGACTTTAGTATTTTTTATGACATTTAAATCTAAATTTCTTTTTAAAATTTTAAGGTGTGTAGGATCTGGCTCATAAGCAATAACATCAAAGTTACAACGACTCATCATAATACTGTGAATGCCTAGATTAGCCCCAATATCAGTTGTAGTTTTATAGCGATTACGATTTACCCAATAAAAACTAAAAATAATAAGCTCGTCTAAGCCAAATAAATCTAAAGAATCAATTGCCCCCATTTTAAAATAAGGGAATATTAGGTTCCCAAAATTACCAAGATTGATTGCTGTATTTTCTTCTGAAGATAATTTACTATTTTTTACACATGTCTTTGCGGCATTATCTAAAATCGCATAAAGATTACTGGATCTAGAATGATGCATAGATACCTCCGCTAATGCCTCAATGATTTGATTAATCAAAATTAAAAACCTTATGAAATAAACGTTAAAATTTTAACATATACTCGAATTGAGTCAGACTATATTTTTATATTTAAAGGGGCTGCCAGACTCGTTGTGGCTAGGTAAATATTATCAAAAACTGCTAGTAAAATATGGAGCTACAGATATCCCTAAAAATTAAATATTATTAAGAAATCGTCTTAACTTATACATATCAGGATTATTTTTTAATAATTCCTGAAAGCCAGGGTTGTCCCACTCGTCATTCGTCACACTGTAATTACGCCCAGTGAAAATTTCTTTGGGACCTAAAATTAATTTATTACAACATTGAACTACTTTAGACATGGGAACAAAATCATTGTCCCTAAATTTTTTTTTCGTTAATGAGTAACTATGGCCAGCACGTTCCCCGGCATCTAGAACAGACTGATGAATTTTAGTTTTTACCCAGCCTGGTCCAACGATCAAAAACTTAACATCTTCAATTTCAGCCGCAAGTAATTCAACCATTTTAATTAAAGCTATTTTTGAAATAGTGTAAGCAGAATAATTGATTGGAGCATTATTTACCCCACCTCCAGCGAAAAACAGGACTGATGGATGGCTTTCTTTTTTTTTATTACGATTTTTAAGTAAGCGATGAAGGAGTCTTAGCTGGCTTGTAAAATTAACATTTATTGACGACTCCCATTTTTCAAAATCACAATCACTAAAAAGTTCTACAGGCTCCTGTAATCCTGGCCCAAAAACCAATACATCCCAATGCGATATGCTTTTATTTAGAGAAGAGCTTGCTTGCTCAATACTTTTAACATCACTTAAATCACATTCAAATAAATTAGTATTCTTTTTTTTGATATTATGAACGGAGTCGGACAGTGTTCGGTATGTTCCAACTACATCCCATTTTTTCTTTTTCCAATCATTATATAAAGCAGCTCCAATATCTGATGATGCGCCAATAATTATTGCTTTTTTTGTGGGTTCTATTTTTTCAATTTTCATAGTATACAAAAATCTACTTCCTTAATTTTTAAATAATGGAACTATCATCTCTTGATTTATGTCGAGTTCAGGCAATTGATTTTCAAGTGGACTGCCATGTTTTAGGATTGGATAAAGTTTCTGTTCGGGGTTAATTTCTACATTTATAAAAACAGGACCAGATAAGGAATAAATATCATCTAATTGATTATTTAATTTATCAAGACTATTAATTGTATAAACAGAAAATCCAAAAGAATTAGCTAAATCTTCCCAGTTAAAAGGTAATGATAGGCCAGATGAAGAGTTAATACCAACCATCCTTCCACTTAACCATGTTTCTAATGTTTGTTTTTGAATTCCATGGCAGTGATTGTTAAACAGAAATATTTTTATTGGTAATTTATGGTAAATTACCGTAGCCAGTTCTCCAAGACATAGTAATAAGCCACCATCTCCAATTATACAAGTAATATCATTCGTTGGGTTATTTATGGATGCTCCAATTGATGCAGGTAATGAGTATCCCATAGGAGTATTGTTCCAACTTGAGTGGAGCGATTGTCCAGCTTTAGGTCTAAAGGAATTACATGTCCATGTTAAATTTCCACCAGTATCTGTAAAAATAATAGCGTCACTTCTAAGGTGATTTGATAAGCCAACAACAAGATCATTTGCATCAACATATGAATTAGTTTTAGCTGGGCTAGGAGAAGATTCTTGTAACAATATTTTTTTCCAATGTGAAATATTTTCTTTCCAAAAATCCCAATCTTCTAATTTTTCCCCTAAAAAATGGGTATTAAAAATTATAATGAATTTGCTTATAGAGCTATTTATTTTTAAATCAATTTTTATTTCTGTTCTATCAAATTTATTCATTTCGCTATTATCAATATCAATCATAACGATTTTAGCTTGACGAGCAAAAGATTTAAGAATACCTCCAGTATGGTTTTGAGATAATCGAGCACCCAGGGTAATTAATAAATCTGAATTTTGTATTGTAAGGTTTCCTGCACGTGACCCATAAATTCCAAATGTCCCAACTCTTAATGGGTGGTTAAATGGTAAAAAATCTAAAGCTGCCCATGTAAGTAATACCGGAATATTTAGATGTTCAACAAGATTTATTAATTTATCCATTACTACTGGCGTTTTTATTCCTCCCCCTATAACTAGGACTGGACGATTCGATTTTTTAATCATATCTAGCATGGATTGAATATGCTCTTCTATAGGAAAATCAATTTTCTTTGGTTTTTTTTCAGGATAAAACTCAATTAAATCTATAGGATTTATATCTTCCCGCTGAAGATCGTCTGGAATATCTATCAATACAGGACCTTGTCTACCATCAAAGGCGAAAAAAATAGCTTCCTGAAGCACCTTTTTTATGTCCGAAGATTTCTTTAGTTGGACAGCATATTTGGTTATTGACTTGAAGATTGATATAACATCTGTTTCTTGGAAGCCTAATTGGCGAACTTTTAATGAGCCTTTTATCCTATGTGAAGCTACTTGCCCAGTTAACATCAGGGTAGGAATTGAATCATAATAAGAGCAGCATGTTCCTGTTAGTAGATTGGTTGCGCCAGGACCACTAGTTGAAACTGCTACACCTAATTTCCCTGTGGCTCTTGAATATCCGTCAGCAGCAATTGAAGCGGCTTGTTCGTGTGTCATGAAGACATTTTTTATATCAGATCTCTTATCTATTGAATCAAATATATGAATCACAGCGCCTCCAGACATACCAAATACATGAGTAATGCCTTGTTCAGCGAGAAATTGGGCGACATAATCTGATAATTTCATATTGGATTAAAAGGTTTTCTTAACCATTTCCTAGGCAAATTTTGAATTGGTGGTTCTTGTTATGTGCCACTTAATTATACTAGAGTTTAGCAGTCATATTTTGATAAATATACAAAAAACTTTGTATGGTTATAGCTAATAGGTCTAGCAGTAGTAAGACTTGCAGGAGACTCTTGATATTATAAAAATTTTATCCACTTACAAACTAAGTGCTTTTAGAATTTTATCCGCATCATCAGTTTCCCAAGTATGAATTTGTCCAGATTTTGTAGCATATGGTAAATTCTCCCCATAATTTATACCAAAGCAAGCTTTATGATGTTCTGCAGAAGTATTTGCAACCCCATCTGTAATAAACTTAAAGTACTTATAACGACAATCAGATTGAGTTAACAGCATGGTTGGTCCATTATTAATACAAAGATTATCATATGCTTTTTCATAAAGTGCCAATCTTAAATCAACATCTAAAATTGCTGGATCAAATATATCCCAATCGTATTTAGAAAAAAGTCTATCCCCCATATAATCTTCAAAACAAGGAATTACAATCGGTTTAAATTTTGTATTTTTAAGTTCCTGGTAAACCTTATACCATTCATCCAAATTAGAATTTCTTTTCGGTACGAATTTTGAGTTTCTAAGAGAGATCGTAATTACATTGTCATTGAATAAATTATTTATAAGAGTCTTGGCTTGCTCAGAAGCTTTAAATGGACGTAAATTAATATTGTGGTTGTAAAATTGTTTAAACTGATTATGCAAGTATGGAAAATCCATTTTTTCTCCTGGAGGAGGAGGATAGCCTCCAGGGAAAGCTGGAAACTTTAACTCGGTTAATGGAGTTTCAGTTACGGTAACGCTATCAACTTCCGGAATTAAGAAAGGTAATTTACCTAAAATATGGTTAACTCGCCATCTTTTTTCATTTATTGTCGTGTTTTTTTCCCTTGCAGACCAGTTTCTAAATTGATCGCATACAATCGTGACACCCATTGTTTTAAAATCCATTGATTGTCTAATAGCATTGCATGTCACCAAATAAGCTGCAAAGTCAAAGGTTGCTGGCGCATGCTTTAAGTCGTAGTAAACATTAAGTTTCATTTTTTTGTCCAGTTTATAATAGCTTTAGCCTGATCAAAGCCTGTTTTTAGATTTAGTCCCCCATCAACGGTTATTATCTGACCTGTAATATATGATGATTTTTCAGAGCAAAGAAAAACTACAACTTGCGCTATTTCCTTGCTCTTTGCTGGTCGCCTAAGGGGCACTACTTCTTTTACAAGCGCCAAATCCTCTAAATTATCTGAAAGTTTAGGCCCTTCATCCCGATCTAATAGCCCAGGTGAAACTGCATTAACTCTAATTCCTTCACTCCCAAAACGAACTGCAAGCCAACGAGTTAAGTGATTCAGCCCTGCCTTAGAAACATGGTATGGCCAGGAGATTTCGGTTCCTATACTCTCACCTAAAATGGATGAGACATTAACAATTGTCCCTCGACCACTGGCCTTTAAGTGCTTACTAGCAGCATCTGATAATATTGCTGCGGAATCCAGTACGAGACTTTGATGGATGTCCCAATCAGAATCACTTACACTCGTCATCTTAGTTTTATCTCTCATAGGACTCGCACAGTTTACTAAAATATCAAGGCCTCCAAGTTTATCAATAGTATTATTTATCAACTGCTGACAGGCCTCTTTAGATCTAATATCTTCATGGATTGCTATTGCACTTTGCCCAAGCTTAACAATTTTTTTTACTAATTCTTTGGATTTATCTTCTTGAATATCAACTACAACAACAGTTGCTCCTTCTAAAGCTAATTCGAGACAGATACTTGCACCAATCCCTTGAGCTCCGCCAGTTATTATAGCTCGCATCCCTTGCAAAGCTAGCGATTGACCTTTTACTTCATTACTCATATCTTTACCTATCTTCAATTAATTATTCCGGCCTAGATGGACGAATTTCAACCCAATTAACGTTCGCCCTTGAATTAGATGCAATAATATCAGCAACTACTATCGCAACATCATTAGGAGACAAGAACCAATCTTGAGGATCTGAACCTCCAAATCCAGTAGACACTATACCAGGAGCCACTAAGCTGACTCTTACCCCGTATTGATTTAAATCTAAAAATAATGCTTCAGTAAAGCCTTGGAGACCAAATTTTGTTGTATTGTAGCCAGTACCACCTTTGTATGCATAACGACCAGAGCGACTTCCTAGGTTCACAATATCAGAAATTTTATTTTTTTTAAGCCAGGGCAATGTTGCGCGACAACAATTATAAACGCCTGTAAGATTTACGTCGATTATCTCTGCCCATTGATTTGGGGTAATATCTTCAAACGGAGTTATGAAACCAACCCCAGCATTGTTTACTAAAACATCAATACCACCAAAATGGTCAACTGCATTTTTGATCATATCCTCTACCGATGAAAGTGAACGAACATCACATAATGAGCCAAAAACCCTATCACTTCCAAAAAGTACCGATAGGTCTTTTAATACTTTATTTAATTTTACTTCATCTCGACCACAAATATAGACATTGTGCCCACGCTCAAGAAATTCATGGGCAATTGCTAATCCAATTCCCTGGGTTGAGCCTGTAACGATTGTATTCCTAGATTTTTTAATCACTGTATTTGTTAAGCTGATTGCGCATGGCGAAATATTTTATAAACATGTGGGTAGCGCATCAACATTTTTCCTAAGCCATCATGTACCTGACCAAACTCTTTAATGTAAGTATTAATTTTTTTATGTTGCTGAGAGGAATGAGTAATTTTAAATTTTGTAGGGGATTTTAGTTTTATTTCATTAGCTACTAGTTTAAATCCAGATTCTTCAAGCGCCTTAAAATCAAAATTAAAACTCTCTATAAATTCATTTTCGTTACCCATTAAGTTTATTTTACGCAAGTAACTAAAGCGGCATGCTTCATCTAGATATTTCTCAGTTTCGGGATCTAATATATTTAATTTAGAAAGCCAACTCTTCATTTCATTAAAAAGAACGCTATTTATCTGGTCGAACAAAACCATAAAGCCAGTAGCTTTACCCATTGACATTTCGTTAGTACCTTTTTCGTCTGCAATCAACCGATCAATATTATTACTTGCAGAAGTCTCGAGTTGCTCTCTAGTGTCCCATAGACGGTCAGTAAGCCCCTCCTTGAAATCATCATACATCTTACAAATCTCATCCCCATAGTTACGTCGATTTTCATAAAAACGAAGAATAAAATCAAACCATGATAGTTTAGCTACATCGCAAAATGATTGAAGCTCTTCGTAAACTCTTCCGTTGTGAAGTAACTCAACAGTAAAATCTAATTCACGAGCATTAATGTAATCATCAAAGGGCAGGGTGTTATGTTCGTATAATATTTCTTCTGATTCAACAGCAACAAAACTATTTCCTGCTAGGCTATAGCGACCAAAAGACCGCGGCATAATGCGATGTTTTGATTTTATTGCATATTTTCTTCGGCTTGCGGGAGTATTCAGTTCTGTTTGGTGCAACATTATTAGCTGATACATTCGGATATTGTCGAAATTAGCATCTACACAATCTCTTAAGCTTTTGCAATGGCGGTCGAAGCTGTCGCCGGGAAGGCCTAAAATAATCTCACTGTATGTTCCTGCTTCAACTTTGTTAGCAAGCTTGCCAGCCTCACTTAGCTTCTCAATTGAAATATTTGACCGTGAAACATTTGCTAGCACATTAGGGTCAGTAGATTGAAGTGATGCAGCCATACTTAGTGCCCCATCTAACATTTTCGCAATATTGATAACACGATCTTTTTGATTTTTCCCTGTTGAAACATGAATATTTTGTGGGTAGTCATATTCCTTTTGCATTTCAACTAAAATTTCAGCTTTTTGGATATCTTGTTTGAACATACCAAAATTAGCGTCGGATATATATAAATCAGAAGGGCCGCATATTCGTTTAGCAATATAATGAAGCTCTTGTTTTAATGTTTCTGTTCGTTGCTCAACTATATTATAGTAAGGCGCACCTTCGGTACAAAAAGAACAGCTAAAGGGGCAGCCACGTGTGGTGTGGATCATAGGGCCTAGATTTTCATCAAAGAATTTATCCATTAAACCCATTAGGTAAGGTGAGGGAATATCCTCTAAGGCAAGTCGTGGAAGATTTTCCCCCACAATAACTTCACCATCAACTGCATAGTGACAATTTGCTATCTTTTGCCTATTTTTCTTAATTTTTTTAGGTGAAAAATCATTTAAAAGTAACGTATCTAGAAGCTGAAGAAATGCCTCCTCTCCTTCTCGTACGATATAAAAATCGATTAGATTATATGCCCCCCAGAATTCGTTAACTTCTTCATTCTCTAGGCCATAATTTGGCCCCCCGAAAACTATGAGCACTTCTGGGTAAAGCTTTTTTATTATCTTTGCATATTGATAGCCTAGATGGAAGTTCCAGGAATAATTTGCAAAAGCAACTATATCCGGTTTCCTTCTTTCAATCGCAGAACTAAAGTCTTCTGGGTATTTAAAGAGTTCAACCTCGAAATCTTCTGGGCGCTTATTTATTAAGTAAGCAGCGAGTAAACCAATGGAAAGAGGAAATACATTAGACGATAAAACCAAGCCCTTATGAGTTAGATCTGCAAGATAAACTAGTTTCTTAGCTGACATAGTTTTAGATACCTATTGGAAGATACGTGGGACTGCAAATTGAATGGATAAGACTCATGGGGATATTATACCTCTTAGGCTATCTAAAACAATTTTTTTAGATAGTGAAAAGGTGAACGTATATAAACGTAAATAGAGTCAAACCAAATCAACATCTCAGGAGCTTAGATGATCACATTAATAAACCTAATAATAATCTCAGGATAGATATCATTAGGTTTATATAAGCAATAGAAGACCAGAAACTGAAGTCTTAATTAATTTATTTTAACGTTTTTTGTTTTTAAGCTCGATGTTTCTAAATTCTAGAACTGTCATTACTGCACCAACTATTGCTAGTACAAAACAGAAAAAACCTGTAAAAAAAAGCAGTGAATTATCCATGATTAGTTCTTCCTAGCTATTATTTTAAAGTAAATAGCAAAAGTTAAAATTGATGGGATCCAGGTTGCTGTAAATAATGCTTCCTGCTTAGTATCAACACCCTGAAACCAAAGATAGGAAGTTGTTAAAAATGCAACTGCCACTGAAATTAAAATACATATATCTGATGTTTTGATCATAATTAAACCTTTATTTAAATGTTAATCTTCATTCCAAAAAGCCCACGAAGCTATTAATAAGAGAATCACTGCTAATGACGCGTGAGCTCTTAAACTTGTTTCTTGGGGCAACTCTATTAAAAATGGGACTATTCCAGACATACCGAGTAGAAGCCAAATTACCGCTAATATTGCAAGGAAAATAGCAATTTTCCCAATTTTTCTTTTCATACAATCCTTTTTTGTTAGGTAAGTATCTTATACCAGTCTATAAATACTTTGTACACTAGTTAGATTAGGTTGTGATTATGCGTGAGACATATTTGATGTCAAGCCAAAATTAGGATTTGTTAATTATATTTTTTAATGAATTTTCTAAAGATGTAAGCAAGAGAGCTTCCTATGTATAACAAAAAAATTAATAATAATAATATGGTAAACACACTTGGCTTCTCTAGGAATAATTCAGACTCAATTTTAATTTTTAGTTTATTTCTTAAAAATTGCCCATGCTATAAGGGCTATGACAATGAGAACCATTCCGATTATATTTATATCCATTAACATTTTTATTGCTCCCTAGTTAATTAATGCCATAACTTTATACTTTGAGGTATTTGAATGATTTATTTTTTATGAAAGCCTCAAAAATAAAGGCTTCAGGTCTTCTTAATTGGCGGAGAGCGAGGGATTCGAACCCTCGATACAGTTTAAACCGTATGCATCCTTAGCAGGGATGTGCTTTCGACCACTCAGCCAGCTCTCCTATTTATAACGGGGGTAACGATACGTTAAATGGATATAAAAATCAATGAGTCCTAAGCCTTCTCTAATTCAAATATTTTATGTAGCGCCTTGACGGCGACATCTAGCATTTTCTCTTCCAAGATAATTGAAATTTTGATCTCACTGGTTGATATAGTGCTTATATTAATTTTTTTATCTGAAAGTGTTTTGAACATTTTACTTGCCACACCTGCATGAGATCTCATCCCAACACCAACAAGAGATAGCTTGGCAATTTTATCATCACTAATAATTTCTCTTGGATTTATAGCGTCTTTAACTTTTGTGTCAATAATTTCTAGCGTAGTTTTTAAGTCCCTTTTGTTAACTGTAAAGGTGAAGTCTGTAGTGCCATCTTTACTAACATTTTGAATAATCATATCAACGTCAATATTGGCATCAGCAATAGGACCTAAAATTTGATAAGCAATACCCGGAGTATCGGGCACTCCAAGAATATTTATTTCAGCCTCATCTCGATTAAAGGCTATTCCAGAAATTATTGGATCTTCCATTTTTTCATCTTCCTCAAAGGTAATAATTGTCCCTTCTCCATATACATCAAAGCTGGATAGGACCCGTAATTTAACTTTATACTTTCCGGCAAATTCAACAGATCGTGTTTGCAAAACTTTTGATCCTAGGCTTGCCATCTCAAGCATTTCTTCAAAAGTAATTGATTTTAGTCTTCTTGCTTCTTTAACAACACGAGGATCAGTAGTATAAATTCCATCTACATCTGTATAAATTTGACATTCGTCAGCCTTTATTGCAGCCGCAATTGCCACTGCTGTCGTATCTGACCCGCCTCTACCCAGAGTGGTAACATTCCCAAGCTTATCAACACCCTGGAATCCTGCAATCACAACAACATTTCCAGCATCTAAATCTTGTCTAATAGACTCCTTATCAATTTTTAAAATTCTTGCTTTAGTGTGAGCATGGTCTGTTAGAATTTTTATTTGGTTGCCCGAATAACTTTTAGCAGGTATACCCATATTTATAAGAGCTAATGCAGTTAATCCAGCTGTTACTTGTTCTCCTGTCGAGACTATTGCGTCTAATTCTCTTGGGTCGGGATACTCCATCATTTCCTCTGCAAGCCGAATAAGCTTATTTGTTTCTCCTGACATCGCCGACACCACCACAATAATTTGGTGACCCTCTTTTTTGAATTTGGCAACTCGGTCAGCCACTGCATTAATTCGATCACCGTTCGCTACAGAGGTACCGCCAAATTTTTGGACAATTAAAGACATAATTTATTTACTTAGATTTTCTTGGACGTTCGACATTGCAGTGTCGATCATTGAGGTATTAGTTCCGCCGGCCATTGCCATATTTTTCCTTCCACCACCTTTTCCGCTAACTGTCTCACCTAGATATTTTGCAATTTCACCTGCATCAATCTCATTAGTTAAATCATCAGTTACACCTACAGCAAATGAGGCTTTACCTTCATTAATAGAAGCTAATATTATAACGGCTGTTTTAAGTTTTTCCTTTAAATTGTCAATCATTTCTCGGAGTTGATTTGGACCTTGATTCTCTAAAGTTTTTGCCAAATAGGAAAATGATTTTATTTTTATAGTTTGACTCAGCAGTTCATCCCCTTCAGAGCTTGCAAGCTTAGATCTTAATTGATTAATTAATTTTTCACTATCTTTTATTTGCAACAAAAGTTGTTCCGTTTTTATAACAATTTCATTGGGGCTCGTGTTTAATTTTTTTGATAGGCTTTCTATTATGGTATTTTTTTCTTTTAACATATTTAAAATATTAACACCTGTCGTGGCTTCAATTCGACGAACTCCAGAAGATATTCCTGATTCAGATTGAATCTTAAACAGACAAATATCCCCTGTTTTTTCTACGTGAGTTCCGCCACAAAGCTCTCGACTATTTCCAATATCTAATACACGAACTTTATCTCCATACTTTTCCCCGAAGAGCATCATAGCTCCTTCTTTTTGAGCTTCTTCTAAGTCCATTAGCTTGGTTCTAGTATTCTTATTTTTCATTATCTCACTATTTACTATGTCTTCAATTTGATTGATTTCGTCTAGTGTCAATGATTTTGGGTTTGAGAAATCAAAACGTGTTCTGGCTGCAGAAACCAGAGACCCTTTTTGCTCCACATGATCCCCGAGCGTAATTTTTAATGCTTTATGAAGAAGATGGGTCGCTGAATGATTTCTTTTGATATCGTCTCGATTTTTAGAGTCCACAGAGGCATCTAATGCCTGATCTATTTTAATCGACCCACTATCTACTTCCCCCCAATGACCAAATACACCTTCTTTTACTTTATAGGTGTCTAATACTTTAAATACTCCTGTTTTTGATACTAAGATTCCAATATCACCTACTTGCCCACCTGATTCTGCATAAAAAGGAGTTCGATCTAGCAATATTAAGCCCTCATCATTTTTATTGAGCTCAGTCACCGGATCATTATCCTTGAATATTCCATTCACCTTTGCTTCAGAGTCTGTTTTTTCATAACCAACAAAGATAGTCGCAGGACCACTATAGTTCAGGGAAACTTTATTTTTAAATTTTCCAGCCTCTCTCGCTCGACTCTTTTGAATATTCATTGATATATTAAATTCATCCTCATTAACCTTAATTCCATTTTCTCTGCAAATATCTGCAGTTAGATCTAAGGGGAATCCGAATGTGTCATGAAGCTTAAAAGCGAACTCTCCAGAAAGAAGTTTTAATTTTTTACTGTTGATGTTTTTAATTTCTTCCTCAAGGCTGCTCATTCCATTTTCGATTGTTTCAAAGAAACGCTCTTCTTCCATTTTAATTTCAGATTCTATCTTTTGAGATTGCGAATCTGCGATCGGGTAGGTACCGCCCATTACTGAGTTTAATATAGCGACTAATTTATAAAAGAATGGACCCCTAACTTTCAACTTATAGCCGTGTCTAATTGCTCGGCGGATAATCCTTCTCAGTACATATCCCCGGCCTTCGTTTGATGGGATAACCCCGTCACTAATTAAATATGTAGTGGCTCGAATATGGTCAGCTATAACCTTTAGTGATGGATGGTTGATATCTTGTGTTTTTGTTATTTTAGAAGCATGTTGAATAAGCACTTTAAATATATCAATTTCATAATTTGAATGTACATTTTGAAGTATGGCCGTAATTCTTTCAAGCCCCATCCCAGTATCAACTGAAGGTTTAGGTAGTGGATGCATTTCACCATTTTTATCTCGATTAAATTGCATGAATACTAAATTCCATATTTCAATAAATCGATCACCATCCTCATTCTTTGATCCAGGCGGACCTCCTGCAATTTCTTTTCCATGATCATAAAATATTTCACTGCATGGGCCACAGGGGCCAGTATCGCCCATCATCCAAAAATTATCAGAGGCGTACCTACAGCCTTTATTATCTCCTATACGAATAATTTTCTCATCCATTAAACCAATTTTATCCGACCAAATTCTATAAGTCTCTTCATCATCCGCGTAGATAGTTACTAATAATTTTTCTTCTGGGATCTGATAGATTTTAGTTAGAAGCTCCCATGCGTAAGTAATAGCTTCTTCTTTAAAATAGTCTCCAAAGCTAAAATTTCCTAACATCTCAAAGAAGGTATGATGTCGCGCGGTATACCCAACATTCTCAAGATCGTTATGTTTTCCACCAGCCCGCACACATTTTTGACTTGATGCAGCTTTGACATAATTTCTCTTTTCCAGACCTAGAAACGTATCCTTAAATTGATTCATTCCTGCATTTGTAAAAAGAAGGGTAGGGTCTTCTTGGGGAACTAGATTGCTTGAATCGACAATATGATGCCCTTGCTCTTTAAAATAGCTTAAAAAGGTAGCTCTTATCTGTTTGCTAGTTAATTTTTTCATATATATTCAAATGACTTACCAGATAGAATTTTTTGGATAATAAATGGGTCAATTCCCCTTCCTTGAAGAAATCTTATCTGCTTAACTTTTTCTTGATTATCAACAGGAAGATCTTTGAATTTTTTCTTCCATATCCCTTGAGCCAGTGCGAACTCTTCTGATCTTATAGAATCGATTGCATGATTAATAATCAGTTCGTCCACGCCCTTTGATTTTAATTCAAATGCAATCTTCTTGATGCCAAATTTATTTTTTTTTGAAAAAATAAACTGTTCGGAAAAACGCTTGTCAGATAACCATGAGTTACTTTCAAGATCGCTGAGCATAGCTTCAATATCATCTTTATCGATACTAAGAGACTCTGCATATTCAGAAATCTTTTGTCTAAGCTCTGTCCTGGAATATTCTCTTTTCCCTAAATAATAAAGTGCTCTTTTTTTTAGGGAAACTAGTGGATGTTGATTAGGTTTCGTCAGTTTCTATTTTCCCCTCGTCTATTTCTTCATCAACAACTTCAACTTTAGTTAGGATTGAATTGTTGCGAATAGCATCTTCTATTTCTTTAGATATTTCTGGATTTTCCTTTAGATACTCACGAACGTTATCTTTTCCTTGTCCAATTTTTTCTCCCTTGTAAGCGTACCAGGAGCCAGATTTTTCTATTAGATCTAGAATCACTCCCTGCTCAATAATTTCGCCTTCCAATGAAATGCCTTCTCCGTAAAGTACATCAAACACAGCCTGTCTAAATGGTGGCGCAACTTTATTTTTTACTACCTTGACTCGTGTTTCTGCACCGATTATCTCATCTCCTTTTTTGATGGCACCAATACGACGAATGTCTAATCGGACAGACGCATAAAATTTTAGAGCATTACCACCCGTTGTAGTTTCCGGATTACCAAACATAACGCCAATTTTCATTCGAATTTGATTGATAAATATAACCATAGTATTTGTTTTCTGAATGGCACCTGTTAACTTTCGGAGTGCTTGCGACATAAGCCTTGCCTGAAGACCCATATGAGAGTCACCCATATCTCCTTCAATTTCAGCTCTAGGTGTTAGGGCTGCAACGGAATCAATAACAATGATATCAACAGACCCACTTCTCACGAGCATCTCTGTGATCTCTAGTGCTTGCTCTCCAGTATCAGGCTGAGAGACTAATAATTCCTCAATATTAACCCCTAATTTAGCAGCATATTGTGTGTCAAGAGCATGCTCCGCATCAATAAATGCTGCTGTGCCACCAATTTTCTGTAGCTCTGCTATTACTGACAATGTTAAGGATGTCTTGCCTGAAGATTCCGGCCCATACACCTCAACTACTCGACCCCGAGGTAAACCACCAATTCCTAAGGCAATATCAAGACCTAATGATCCAGTTGATACTGATTGTATGCCTTGAACAACTTGGGTGCCGTCCATTCTCATTACTGAACCTTTTCCAAATTGCTTGTCGATTTGCGCTAATGCCGAGTCTAATGCTTTCTTCTTATTTTCATCCATTTCTTATCTACCTTTTATTATGTACTATTTAACTTCTAATTATTTCATATTTGAGGGTTCAAAGTAAGCTTCAAGAGCGTATTTAATATAAATAGAACCGCTTTGTT
>Ga0114997_10000511_pt1 | contig 31730 bp, 32 predicted proteins | sample ArcticOcean_MG_C_2_FD_87045 | JGI IMG/M metagenome (GOLD analysis project Ga0114997, IMG submission 87045) | Marine microbial communities from western Arctic Ocean - ArcticOcean_MG_CB4_136 | ecosystem: Environmental > Aquatic > Marine > Oceanic | place: Arctic Ocean: Canada Basin | collected... | reverse complement strand
ACAAAATGATTTTATCTTAGTTTTTATATTTTTTGCAAATAAAATTGTTATTAAGGATGAATCAATTCCACCACTTAACATTGAACCAACTTCAACATCACTTCTACTTTGAATTTTGATTGAATCTACTATAAGTTCTTCCAAAACCTTATCAAATTCTTCTTTATTAATTTTATTTTTATTTAGTGGTAAAGACCAATAATTAATAAATTCAATTTTATTATTCTCTATCTTGATATAGTGACCAGGCTTTAATTTGTTTATTTGATTGTAAATTGAATTTGAGTTTGGAATATAATTTAAACTTAAATATAGTAAGAAATTTTTATTATCTATCTTAATATTTGGGCAATTTTTTTTAATTGAATTAATGCTAGAAGCAAAAACTATTTTTTTTTCGTCTAAATAATAAAACAAAGGCTTTATACCAACTCTATCTCTTGTAATTAGAAATTTATTTAATTTTTTGTCAAATAAACAAATTGCAAACATTCCATTTAGTTTTTTTACAAAATTTTCTCCATACTCTTTATACATTACGATGATTACTTCTGTGTCAGAACTAGTTAAAAATTGATAACCTTTATTTATTAAATCTTTTCTTAATTCGATATAATTATATATTTCACCATTAAAAACCAAGATAACCTCACCATCGTTACTAATCATAGGTTGGTGTCCGTTATCTATATCAATTATAGAAAGTCTTTTCATTCCTATGCCAATATTGTTTCTAATATAAACTCCTGAATCATCGGGACCTCTTAGGTGCATTTCTTCATTCATTAATTGAATATCTTTCTCTAATACTTTCAAATAATCAAAATTATATATTCCACAAATACCGCACATAATTTAATCTAAAAAATTTAATTTAAATGTTGTTTTAAAATAATCTTTACCTAAAAAACTTAAATTGATTAAATTTAAATTTTCATTTTCACCATAACTTCTACATTGGCTAAACTTGTAATGTTGTTTTCTATTAAAGATTTCTATTTTAGGACTATCATTTTCACCTTTAATACTAAGTACAGATTTAAATAATTTAGTTGATAATAGAATATTTGTTTTATCAATTTTTCTTATTTTGATTTTATTATCTATGAATAAAGGAATATCAATTCTATTTTTTTGACTCATATTTTTAAATTCATTTTCAATTATGATAGCTTTATTTTGTAATTCAAAAGTTCTTGTAATCATTGATTTGTCACTTAACAAAGCCTTAAACTCAATTTTATTTTTTTTGTGTATCACTTTATAATTTTCTTTCTTCAACTCGTATACTCCAATTTTTGTAAAAAAATTTTTTTTAATAAACCTATCAAATATGCCAGATTTATTAATCATTATTGAATTATGAGCTTGTGCTAATGAATAATCTAGATTGTTTTTTAAATAATCTTTTCTGCCAATATCAACGAAAATTGGATTACCTTTATAAAAATTTACAAAATGAAAAAAATCAGAATGAGCATGATTAAAATCAAATCCATTAATTAAGGGATTCCTAAAAATGATTGTTTGAAGGTTATTTTGTAATTTTATCCATTCTTTATTGCCATTTATTTTTTTATTATAGTTTTTTGAATTAATAGATAAATTATCTTTTTTAGATCGTGTTTTTAAATAATTTAACAAAAATTCAGGTGTAAAATCTGGGCTTATGTTACCAAATAATGGATAGGTCAATTTTCCATAGCTATTTTTTTGAATAAAAAAATTGCAAGCTTGAACAGAATTATTTAAATATTTTTTTAAGGCAACTATTTGTTTAACTTTATATTTTTTTCCAAAATAATATATTTCTACAAGCCACTTTGTAAAAAGAAATTGATAATGGCTTGATCCGAATTTAAAAAAACCATCTTTATCTATAAATTTTTTGCATAAAAATAAAATTAAATTTATAGAAAAAATTTTGAATATCTTATTTTCACTCAAACAACTTAATAAAAAAATAGCTCTAGCATTATTTAATGCATGATTTGATTTTTTGCCTTTATAAAATTCTATATTTTTTGATAAGAAATACATTTGTGAGGTTAAATGATTCATATAGGATTTTTTGTTTTTAATAATCTTTAATTCGCAAAGCAAAACATAATTGGATATTCTTTCTGAAATATTGTAAGGGTACCATTCAATTTTATTATTATCATACTCAGCACCTTGATAATTAAAGAACCAATCATTAATAACACTTGCTATATATTTTTTTTTTTTATTTTTTTCTGTAGATATTAAATTTAAGGCCCATGACCATCTATGAATATAACCTACATCCTCATTATCAATAAATTTTAAATTTTTCCAAAAATTTTTAGAATTTTTTTTTGTATACTTTGATGCTAATTTTATATTCTCTTTTTTAGAAAATACACTTTTTTTAAATTTATGATCTATATTAATTTTATTTTTTTCGCATTGTGTAATTATATACTTAAACTTCTCAGGATAATTTTTTACACCATATTTTCTATTATAAGAATAATTAATAATTTTGTTTAGTACTTTTTTTATATTAACCATTAAATTTATAACAACGCTAAATATTTTTTAAGATTTTTATTGAGTTGATTAAAGATGCTAAGCTATTAGTTAATTTTTTGATTCCAATATTGCTCCCCAATCCATAAATTCTTTTTTCAAAAATTATATCAAATCTTAACATTTCAGACTTTCTCAATTTAAAATACGTATAAAAAAATAAATCGATACTCATATCATTTGGTGCTTTTTTAATAATTTGAGTGTGCATTTTTCGAAAAAAGTTTGGTTGCGCATGTATGTCAAATAAATAAGTTCGAAATAAGATTGAATTTATCCACCCCATTGCTATGGTAAAAAAAATATCTATGTATGTTCTACCTAATCTCCTGCCCTTCACTAATATATTCTTGTTCAATTGTTTCTTATATATACTGTGTGCTTTAAGGCAGTTTTTAATATCAACCTGCAAATCACCATGCGTATAACAAATTAATGAATGCTTGCTTTTTAAAATTCCTTTTTTAACAGCATCGCCAAACCCAACATTCTTTTTTATTTTTATGACCTTTAAATTTTTAACTTTTTTTCTGTGTTTCTTTATTATTTCTAAGGAATTATCAGTGGATCCATTATCTATAATAATGGTTTCAAATCTAATTTTCTTTTGATTTATATAAATTTGTTTAAAAAGTTTAGGAATATTTAAGCTTTCGTTATAACAAGGTATGATTAAAGAAAAAATATTATGATTACTATTTGCCATAGAATTAACTCTATTAAACAATTAAAAAAAATTCCATATAATTATGGAGTTGAGGTGGATATTAGAGATTATAAAAATAATTTAATATTAAATCATGATCCATTTAAAAACGGTGAGTCTTTTTTAGATTATTTAAAATACTTTAATCACAAATTTTTGATTATTAATGTTAAATCGGAAGGTATAGAAAATAAAATTTATGAAATTTTAAAAAAAAATAATATTAATAATTTTTTTTTTCTTGATATATCTTTGCCTTTTATTGTTAAGCTATCAAAATCTTTAACCAAAAAAATTTCTATAAGAGTGTCAGATTTAGAAAGTATACGTACTGCCTCTAACTTTAAAAAAAAAGTAAATTGGGTTTGGTTAGACTACTTTAAAGATAATGTTCTTCGTCTTGATTATATTAATTCTCTTCATAAGATGAAATATAAGGTTTGTTACGTAAGTCACGATCTTCAAAATAGAAAAATTCAAGAAAAAGAAATTAACTTTTTTAAGAAAATAAGAGAAAAAAAAATTAAACTAGATATGATTATTATAAAAAAAGAAAATATTTTAAAGTGGAAAAAAATTTTTCAATCAAATTAGTTCTAAACCTTATACTTTTTTTTAAATTGGTCTCTCAAATTTTTACTATCTTTTAAATCCTTAACTACCTTATTACTTTTGACTAATGTATCTTTAATACTACAGCACCAGTTCTGAATGTTAGAGTAGTCCTCTCTTTCAGAAAAGTATGGAAAATAATTATTTAAATCATTTTTATCTTTATCAATTTGAAAAAAAAATTCGTAGGGCTTATAGACCAAATAATATTTTTTTTTAAAGAAACTTTTTTTTTCTATAAATAAAAATTTATTTGCATTTAGATAGAATTTTTCAGCATTTTTTTGAATTGTTTCTTTCGTAATTAACATGAGATGCTTACATCTTACAATCTTGACAAATTTTTAGATCAAATTTGTAATTGTAAATCTTTTTACGCATATTTATATTTTTTTCATCATACCAAATTTCTTTTAAAGATCTTTGCATGATATTGCCAAATACATAGTTATTGTGAAAATCTTGGCAGCATAAGATTAAGTCACCAATTGAATTTATAACTGGATAAGTTGAATATGAACAATTTACTGGTGGTTTTTTATTATTTTCAATTTCTATAGACCCTCCTCTATTATTAAACATATCTTGGTTTTCATTAAAGTCGGTAAAAAAATCCTGTACTAGGATGTGTTTTTTTTTCTCATGATTAGGTAAATCTTCTAGAAGATCTCTGCAAGGTTTTTTTAATTTTTTTGAATGTTTGGATATATAGATAATATCAACCCCAGAGCTAATATATGTTTTATAAGTTTCCTTATTTAAAAAATCACCATTAGTTACAATTTTAATTCTAGATTTTGATAAATTTTTTCTTATATGTTTTATCCAGGTGGGCATCCTTGGATCTGACATTGGTTCGCCATATAAATGTGGTGAGATCAAACCCTGAAAATTCATCTCTTTTAGCTGATGAACTAATGCCTCAAATACATCTTCTTTCATCAAAAAATCATTATTGTCTGCAAATCTTTCATAATCAACGTTAGGACAATAAGTGCATTTTCTATTGCAATAAGCGGTGGTTTCAAACTCAATCTCTTTAAATATTTGATTAAATGGGTTACGTAATCCAATATTAGATAGTGTTAGCTTGGCTATATCTTTAAGATTCATATTATTGTTATGTTAAATATCTGCTTTTCAAAATTTTATTTATGTCTAAATATAAACTAATTATGTCATTAAAATGAATTACCTTTAACTTCTAATTTAATATAAATCATTATATTAAACTACAAAAAATGTTTAGAAAATTAGAAAATATTCATGAACTTAGATTAAAGTGTCAAGAAAGACCCGAGAAAGTTAACTTAAAGCTAAGTAAATATTTATACAGGCCTATATCTATTTATATAACATACGTTTTTTTAAAACTAGGCATATCTGCTAATTTTGTAACGTTATTATCTATATTAATAACATTCGGGGGTTCATTTTTCTTATTATATGGCGGAATAGTAAATTTAACGATTGGTTTTTTTTGTTTTTGGCTTTTTTATTTATTAGACTTTTGTGATGGAGAAGTTGCACGACATAATAATACAAATTCTCTAACCGGACATTTTTTTGAATTAATAGCTCATTATATTGTTAATATTTTGTTTTTTTTATCAATTGGTATTTCTTTTTACATAATGACAAATAATTTTTATTATTTAATTTTTTCTGGCTTAGGTGTCATTGGAGATAATATTATCAAACTAAAAGATGCAGTTATATGGCAGACAATTTGTATAGAAAGACTTAGACTTACAAGTAGAAATGATACATCCAAAGAAGAACAAAACAAATATCAAGTTGATATTAATAATACTCAAAAAGAAGGGTTTACAAAAAATAAAAGTAAGAATTTAATTTTTGAATTTTTAAAAAAGAATATTTTATTAGGTCATTTTTTTGCAAACGCAATTTATTTACCTTTTTTAATATTGAGCTTAATCACTTTGATTTTTTCTCTTAGTTTAATTTATCTAGAAATATTATTTTTCTATACCTGTGTAATTAATATAATTCTCAGCATTAAAATATTATTTGAAACTATAAAAAATAAAAAAACTGAAAAAACATTTGTAAAATTTTTTAAAACTGAAGATAAAATTGATTTTAATTTATGAGCATTTTATTTATTGGCAAGTTTCAACCACCACACCTTGGTCATATATTAACAATTTATAAATTAGTCAAAAAGTATAAAAAAATTACTATTGGTATTACAGAAGGTACCCCAAAATACTTTGAAAGAAAAAAAATAAAACATATTTTTAATACTGTTTTTTATGGAAATAAAAATATTGATATCGTTTTATTGAGTGGTGCTGTAGATAAGAAAACAATTGAAATTAACAAAAAATATAAAATTATTATTTCTGGAAATAAAAAGATTTTAGAAATATTAAAAAAACTTAATTTTAAAACTAAAAACCAACCAAGAACTAAAGGTTATAGTTTTTCAGGAAAATTACATAGAAGAAAATTAATAAAATGAACCTCAATAAAAAAATAATTCCAATATCTAAAATTTTACCTTTGGAAAAAGTTTTTAAAAAACATTTGGATAATGTGTCTAAAATGATTTTAAAAACAAATACAATGAACAGGCCTTTAATAATAGATAAGAAATATAAAATTGTACTTGATGGGTCTCATAGATATGCTTTTTTATATAACCAAGGTTATAAATTAGCGCCTGTAATAGAGGTGGACTATGACAATGAAAGTATATTTGTGGGGAACCATTTACATCATAGATTTTTATATGACGAAGATAAAAAGATTACAAAAAAAGAAGTAATACATAGAGCGTTAAAAAATAAGTTATATAACCCAAGAACTACAAGACATTTCTTTCCATTTAGAAAGGTAGATTTGCCTACAAAATTAAATGAGTTGAAAAAGGAAAAAGAAAAATCGATCAAGAAATTAGAGTATGGAACAAGTCTAGAAAAAGAAATCAAATTTAATAATAAATTTATCAATGAAATAAATGATGAGCTAGAGCATATTGATACATATATAAAAGAGCAAAAAGATGTAAAGAAATATCTTTTAAAACAAAAAAAAATGATGATAGAACAAAATGGAAAATAAAATTATCGGTGTAATAGGTGGGATGGGGCCACATGCTTCAAATAGGTTTATGGAGTTGGTTTACACTTATAAAAAATTAAAAAAAGATTATTTATATCCTAGAATAATTTTGGATAGTAACACTCAGATTCCAAGTCGAACAAGAGCAATAATTTATAATGAAAAAAGTCCACTTAATGGAATGATAGAAAGTGCAAATAAACTTTATGAATATGGTGCAAATGCAATAGCTTTACCATGTAACACTGCACATATTTGGATTCAAAGTTTGCAGAAAAAAATAAAAATTCCAGTTTTTGATATGACAGATATAGTTTCTAAGAAGGTAAATGAGAAGTATAAGCTGAAAAAGGTTAATATTTATATATTTGGAACCCCTCTAACAATAAAAGAAAAAATATATAACAAAAAATTATCAAAATTTAAAAATATAAAAATAATTACTATAAATAATAAAATTCAAAAAAAGATAGAAGAATTAATATACCTAATCAAAGAAAATAATTTTCAAAATAATTATAAAAAAAAATTTCAAACAATTTTGAAAAATTTAAAATTTAAAAAAGAAAATAATTTGATTATTTTAGCATGTACTGAGCTATCTTACTTTAAAAGCATAAAACATAAAAGTATAAGAATTATGGATACTAGCTCAATTTTAGCTCAAACAGTATTTGATTATTCAGAAAATAAATATGATTTTTTTGAAAATAATCAAATACAAGATTTTTGGATTAAAAGATCTAAATAAATAAAAAAAAAAAAGTTAGGTTTATTGCAAAGCACAATGCTTACACAAAATGAGAAATATGCAAAAAGTAAAGATGAGATAGAAAAAAATAATGTAATCAAGAAAATTAAGAAATATATAAAGAATAAATCATTGTTAGAGGCCGGTAGTGGAACTGGTAGATGGACAATAAAGTTTTTGGATTATGCAAAAAATATAGATGCATATGAAAAAAATTATGATCTGATTGAGTACGCAAAAAAAAAATTAATCAAATATAAGCAACTAAAATTAATTAATAAATCGGTAATAAATATTGATAATAAAAATAAATATGAGGTAGTAATATCTATTGCGCTCTTGCACTATTTAAATGATAGAGAATATAGTTTATTTTTAGAAAATATTCAAAATTGTACAAAAAGAAATAGTATAATTATATTTAGAGAAACATTGAGTTTTAAATATGACTTTGAATTATTCAAATATTACTCTGAAGCTTTAAAAATGGAATATAGTGCTCACTATAGAAGTATAGAGAATATAGGTAATAAATTAGGTAAGTCATTTAAATTAATTGAACAACAAAAAATATTTAATCCTGAAGATAAAAAACCTGAAACATTTCAAAGTTTAGCTATATTTAAAAAAGTTTGATCTAAAATAAACTTTTATTAATAAGATTTAAAACATCTCTTTCCATCTTAATTCTAGTTTCTATAGAATACGAACCAATATGGGGCGTTAAGATAATATTTCTTATTTTCGATAATTTATCGTAATAAGGCTCAACTTTGTAGACATCGAGTCCTGCATAGGCATTATCATTTTTTTTTAAAAAATTAAATAAATCATTTTCATTAATTACATCACCACGGGAAGTATTAATTAAAATTAAGTTTTTTTTTGCAATATTAAAATAAGTTTTATTAATATAATTAAAATTATTTTTTATAAATGACTGATGAATACTAATAATATCTGATTTTTTAAATACATCTTTTAAATTGTTATATTCGATTTTAGTTTTTTGTTTTTTAATATCATAGTAAATATATTTTAACTGAAATCCTTTAGTAATCTTTACTAATTTTCTACCCACTCTGCCAAAACCTATAATACCAAGTGTTTTTTTGAATAATAAATTATTAGTTCTTTTTTTCCATACTCCTTTTTTTAGGTCTGAATTAAAAATTTCAATTTTTTTTATAATACTTAAAATTAATGATATAGATAACTCTGCTACTGACGTTGATAAATCAATTTTTATTTTTTTTATTTTAATATTATTTTTTTTACAATAATTAATATCAATATTATCTATTCCACTTCCAAATCTAAATATAATTTTTAAATTTTTAGCAGTTTCTAAAATCTTCTTATCGTAAATTTCTGTGCCTGCAATTACATAGTCAACATTTTTTAATAATTTAGACAAACTATTATTATCAAGTTTTTTACCTGATTTATTTTTGGTTAGAATAAAATTTTTTTTTAAAATCTTTAAAATTGCTTGATCAGAACCAAAAGATGATGTTGCAATTAATAATTTTTTCATAATCTATTTTTATAATCTAAGTTTTTAAAAATATTATTAAACATATTTTTATTGGTCATACAAAAATTTTTATCTTGCTTATTTTTATAAATTTTATTTTGTGAACTTAAAACTAATTGTTCAAATTTGTTATAATTATCTATGCTTATTTCATGTCTTTTATTTATATCACTTAAAAATTGATCATTGTTATTTTTTGGATCTAAAAAAAATGAGTAATAATTTTTGTATTTATACTCAATAATCATAGTTGAGGCCCAACTGCAAATAAACTTCGATTGATCACATAGATGGTATGTATTTTTTTTTTGATCAATAAATTTAACATTTGAATTAATAAAAAAAACTTTTTCTTCATTTTCATAATTATTTGGATGATGTTTAAAATATATTTTTAATTTGGGAAACTTAATCGATATTTTAGCAAGCCATTTTAGTTGTTCTATATAGTCATTCTTGTAAGTATCATATGTGTCATAATAAGAGTTTTTAAATAAGCCATTACCACCTATGTAAAGTAAATCTATATTTCTTTTATTTTTTCTAAGAACAATACCTTTTTTGCTACCCATAACAAATGACCCTATATTTACATTTCTTTTAATTTTAGAGGATGTTCTTTTATTTGAGATATTAATATTGGCCCCAAAAGAAAAAAGTATATCTGCATGATAAAAAAATCCATTTGTATTTTTTGTATTTATATTTTTTTGGATCAAGCAACTCTTATTTCCACCATTTTTTTTAAAAAAAAAATTTTTAATATTATTTGAATAATAATGCTGATGCATAATAATATTTTTTGGTTTTATTTGTTTAAAAAAACTTTTATAAAAAAAACAATCATCAATAAACTTTAATGATATGTAAAAAAAATTTATTCTATATTTTAAACTAATATTTAATGCTGAAAAAAAAAATTTTATTAAAAAAATTATATCTTTATTCGTAATAATATAATCTTTCATTTTTGAAAAAAAAATTGACTGTTTATGTTGAACGTTTGGATTTGCTGTTCTTATTATGATGTCTTTTTTTTTATATAGACTAATAATCTTTTTATATAAATTCAATTCTTTATCACTCTCTATATGATCAATCATTGTTTTATAATAGGTCACCTTGATTATCCCCTTTTTACGAAGCAAAATTATTCTTAATACATAAACTAAATATATAATGATATATTTTGGTACAGATAATATAGAAATTTTATTGTTAAATATATTTTTTGAAAAATTAAAATTATCTAGTAGTTTTTTTTTAAAATAAAACTGAACTTCTTTTTGTGGAATTTGAAAGTGATTATTTTTAAAAAAATTATGTTTTATGTTATTTGTTAATTGATTTAAATAACTAAGAATAATTTTATTTTTATTTAAAATACATTTTTTTTTTAATTCTAAAAATTTATTTCTCATTTTTCATTTGAGTATTTATAAGTTAACTACTGAATGCATTATAATATATTATGTCTAGAAATAATTTTAACTATTTTATCAAAATGACTCACTTTAAATCTAACTTTTTCTGATTTAAAATTTTTTCCAATTTGGATAAATTTTATATTTGTTTTAAAAGCAGCTTTTAAGTCGCTCTCACCATCTCCAATAAATATTATATTTTTTTTTAACAATTTTTGATCTTTTATAATTTTTCTTATATGGTCAGTTTTACTTTTCGGTGATCCATATATACTTTTAAAGTAGTTATCAATTTTTTTATTTTTTAGAATATATAGCAACTCTTTTTGTGGTGTTCCTGAAGAAATAAAGAATAGGTATTTTTTTTTATTTTTATTAAAAAATTTTAAAACACCTGAATTAATTTTTAATTTTAGGATTTTTTGTAAAATTAGTTGATTAAATTTTTTTGATAACTCATCTATATCCTTTTTTTGATATTTTTTTTTTAATACTTTTTCAAATAAAAATTTGAACTTAACTTGCCGTGATAATCCTAAATTTTTTTTATGATATTTTAAAAATTTGTCTCGTATTTTTTTTGTGTTTTTTTTTACAATTGTACCAAAAGCTTTATCTTTAATTTCTACTGAGTCAATTATGACGCCATCAAAATCAAAAATAATTGCTTTTTTTTCCATTAAAATTTTGAAATTAAAATTATTACTTTTTATACTTTATAGATTTCATTATTTCTAAAATTCCTTGCCCTATATCAGTGTATATATTGCTTACAATTTTTTTTGATGTGTTGTCTTCAAGTGAATAAGGTGTCATTGAATAATGTAAATTTTTTGAATTTTTATTAAACTTAATATTATTTTTTTTACCACTTATTTCTGATATCATTTTCAGTAGATCTGAAATCCTGGTTTGATTTTGTCCAGTAACTATGAAAGTTTGATTATCAAATTTTTGATCTATTATTTTTTCACAAATACACGCAACATCTTTTGCGTTTATATATTCTCTTAATATGCTTGGTTCTCCATTAATAATTGTTTTTTTATTATGAAGGTTATTTTTTATGTACCTATATACTGCATTTGTCCCTCCTGCTCTAGTTCCATAGACTGTACCAAATCTTAAGATATTGTAATTTAGTCCATATTCTCTTTGATATTGTTTCACAAAAATTTCAGATGCTTGCTTGCTGCATTTGTAGAATCCTCCTGAATTTGAGTAAACATAAATCGTGCTAGCAAATATATATTTTTTAATTTTGTTTTTCTTAGATGCATCTAAAATATTTAGATTTCCAAATAAATTTTGTTTTATTGTATCAATTGGATTTTTATTTGAAGTTTCTATATCAGATAACCCTGCAAAATTAAAAATATAGCTTGCCCCAACAATTGTTTTTTTTACATCATCATAATTATTGATGTCACCAATGAACATAGATTGGTTTTTTTTTAACCACTGAGATTTTGTTTTATCTGCTATTAAAACTTTATATCCTTTTTCAGATAAAAAATCACAAACGTGCGAACCAATAAACCCTGACCCACCCCAAACAACTATCTTTGATTTTTTATTTTTTTTAATCATAAAATTAATTTGATACTATAAGGATTTATAGTAAATTGTTGTTAAATTGCAATTAAGTTAAAATAAAGGCAGAAATAACAATTAACTTCTCTATAACAATTACTAAATATGAATTATTTTTACAGACTAGCTTTTTTATTTAATATTTCATTATTATTTTTTTCTTTTACTTATATTGGCGCAGAACACATGTTCACGCTTTATGACTTATTGTTTATTTCTATTTTTTTTATTTTAGCTATTTGCTTACAATCTACTGTTTTATTTGTACTTCATGAGAATTATTTAAAGAATTATATCTTAAGTTTTTTTTGCACAGTCAATATAATTTCTCTTCATCTTGTATTTGTAGAATTTATACATCTATTACCCTTTTATTTTGAAATACTAATATTTATTTTTTGTTTTTTATTACTGATTTTTATCTGTAATATAATTGCTGAAAGTCACTTAATGTCGATTGTATTTGTTATTAGTCCTTTAATAATATTAATAACTACAATTATACTCAACCTTCAAACACCTAATTTAGCCCAAGGTAAAAAGCTTAATTCACAAAATAATAATCTTAAAAAAATTAATTTTGATCAAAAGCCTAATGTTTATTTTATTTCTTTTGAGTCTTTAGTTCCATTATCAATTGCTCAAAAAAATTTTAAAGAAAAAAAATTTGCTTATCATGATGTTTTGCAAGAAAATTTTTATAGTTTTAAAAATGCATTTACTTTAGCCTTTCCATCAAAAGAAAGTTTAAATTATTTATTAGCTTTTGACCAAAAAAAATATCTTTTACTAAAAAGAGAAAATAAACATTTAAATTTTTTTATAGGTATTGAGCAAAGCCCTCTTTTAAAAATTTTTAAAGATAATAATTATGATTTAACCACTTTTTACGATAATTTTTGGTTTGGAAGGAATAAGGGGAAATATATTGATAATTATTTAGTAAATGAATCGGGTGGAAAATTTACTACTTGTTCTTTTGATCCAGGTTATGGCTTTCATTATAAAATTTCATTTCTTGGTTATTGCCTATTATCTAAAAAAATAAAATTTAAAATTACTTCTTTAATATTAAGAAAAAAATTGAATGAAACTACTACTATTCAAAAGATAATTGAAATTATGGAAACAAATATCAAGAAAGATAAGCCTCAATTTTTTATGGCTCATAATATTAACCCAGGACATACATTTGGTGATTATAATTATGATGGAAAAGGAGATTTTGTGATGTTTCAAAAATATTATAGTGAAAAAAGCAATATTGTAAAAAATGAATTAAAACAAATAATAGATTTTATCAAAACAAAAGATCCCAACTCTATACTATTTCTTTATGGAGATCATGGGCCTAAATTAAGTGCTGGTCTTGAGTTTGAGGATGACAATGTTTTTAAAATCACTGATACTTTTGCAGTTTATGCGGGTATCTATCCAAAAGAAAAATGTGTTAAATATGCTAATATATTTTATGAAACTAAAAAATTTGCCACATTAGTAGATGCTTCTAAAATAATAATAAATTGCATTAAAAAAGATGAAAAACTGATGAATTTTGACAATAAACAGTTTTTTATGGATACAGGAGGTGCGATTAAATATTTCAATAATGAGCAAAATATCATATTAGGTTATGATAATATAAACTTAAAACCAGAGAACTATCTATATGAATAAAGCTAAAATAACTGCAATAATTATATTAACTTTTTTTTATAGTCTAAATTGGACAAGTGCAGCGCACGCTTATATTGATCCTGGTTCTACGAGTGCAATTATAACTGCTATCCTAGGTTTTTTTGCGGCAGCAGGATACACGGTCAACAAATATATCTATAAAATCAAAAAAATTTTTTTTAAAAATAAAGATAAAGATGATTTAGAAAAAAAATTTGACGAATAACCCTAATTTGAAAAATAATATTAAAGAAAATTCTTTATCGTTTAAAGACCCGTCATCTAAGATCTATGAGGTTTTGGATGAAAATGGACGTACAATAAAAATACTAAGAGGACTAAGAGAGGACTCCTTAAATCATTTTAAAGCACTATCTGGTAAAAATTTTTTTGAAAAGTTTTTAAAATCAGAGATGGTCGTAAAAACCAAGCTGAACTTAAGTAATGATCTTGAGGCCAGTCAAATAAAAGAAAGTGGCTGGAAAGGACTACTAGAGCATGAAGTTTTAGATTTTATATCCTATCCCTACGAATGGTCATTTTCTATGCTAAAAGATTCTGCACTTCTGCATTTATTTATTATTAAGAAATCTTTTGAAAACTCTTGGTCATTAAAAGACTCATCTGCTTACAATATTCAATGGAAGAATGGTAAACCAATTTTCATTGATATAGCCTCATTTATTCCATGTGCTGAAAATTATGAATGGACAGGTTATCGTCAATTCTGCTCAATGTTTTTAATACCTCTGTTAATTAAAAAACACTTAAATTTAGATATTAATAATATTTTAAGATCTAACTTAGATGGTGTGACTCCCGAAATTGGCTTTAATTATTTTCAATCATATAATAAATTTAGGAAAGGTGTTTTTTCACACATATTAATTCCTAATATTCTTAATTCTTTCATAAGTCCGAATAAGGTAATTAATAATAAAAAAGTGAACCAAAATAAAAATCATATTTTAAGTTTGATGAATTCAATGTACACTTTAATTCAAGATTTAGATTATAATAAAAAAAAGTCTACTTGGCTTGGTTATGATAAAAAAAACTCTTATGAAGAAGATGATAAAAATTTAAAAGAAAAATTTATCTTAAAAAATATAGGTGATAAAAATCTTGATAGTCTTTGGGACATTGGTTGCAATAATGGTCACTACTCAAAGTTGCTAAAGAAAAAATTTAAAAAAATAATTGCATTTGATTATGACCATGAAGTAATTGAAGATTTATATCTTTCAGAAAAAAAATGTGGCTCATCTAATATTACGCCTCTTGTAATAAATTTTGCTAATCCATCGCCAAATCAAGGTTGGAATAATGAGTTAAAAAAACTTGAAGACAGATCAAAACCTAGCTTTATTATATGCTTGGCATTCATTCACCATGCCAGATTAGCTGCTAATATTCCACTTGCCCAAGTAATAAATTGGTTACACTCATTAAAAGCGGATATTATCATTGAATTTGTGGACAGAAATGATGAAATGGTTATTCAGTTATTGAATAACAAGAAGGAACTTTATGAAGATTATAACAAAGAAAATTTTACCAAATTATTATCTGAAAAATTTAAAATAATTGATCGACAATCGTTAAAAAATAATAAAAGAGAGTTATTTTTCTTAGAGAACAATCATGCTTAATAACTTCCTTAAACTTCTTCATTATTTAAAAGTCCCAAAAAAATTTGTTTTTTATTTAATACTAATTACTTTTGCTGGATCAGTTTTAGAAATCATGGGATTAAGTTCTTTGTATGCATTTCTGAATAATATGCAGCCTAATCAAAATATTAATAATACTTTAATAGGTGGAATGTTGGAAAATTTCTCTGGAGAACAAATAATGCTTATAACAACTATTGCATTTTGTTTATTGTTCGTTTTTAAAAATTTAATTATGATATTCTTTAATTTTTTTACATATAAAAATTTAGAAATTGTAAAAAATAAAACCTATCAAGATTACTTTCTTAGAGTATTAAATACAAATTACCTAGAGATTATAAAGGAAGGGCACGTTAAACATGGGCAAATATTTTCTAGATATTTAGATCATGCTTTTAATGGCTATTTAACAACATGCATCAAAATGCTTGCTGACATGATCATGTCTATATTTTTAATTTTCTTTATTTTTTATGTTGATTTTTATATCTCTTTGATATCAATAATTTATTTAGCAATAGTGGCTTCATTTTTAATTAGATCTCAAGGTAAAAAATTAAAAGTAAATTCGATAGAAATTTCTTTATCAGAAGAAAAAACTAAACAACACTTATTTGAGATTATTAAGAATTTTAAAGAAATTTATGCTTATAAAATTCAAAATATAGTTTTTAACCAATTTAAGTTTGATATCAAACGCTATTTAAGAAGCGAAAAAAGATATAGTTTAACTCAAGCAAACTTAAAAAATTATTATGAAATGTCAATAATAGTTTTGATAAGTATTATATTTTTTTATTTATTGTCAAAAGAAATGCTAGAAAGTAGCTTGGCAATTTTAGGTATTATAGGATTTTCAATTGCTAAACTAATACCATATATTAATGGACTAACTGCTAATTTAAATACATTAAAGCAGGTAAGTTATTCTGTTGAAGAAATTGAAAAATTTTATGAAAATTCAAATAAACAAAGTCAAAAAAATATAGATATTGATAAAAATAAGATCAATTCCACCAAACTATCTTCGTTAAAAATACAAGATTTAAACTTTGGTTACGATGATTCAAAAAAAATTATACAAAATTATAATGAAAAAATTAAAACAGGAACTATGAATTGTATAATTGGACCGTCTGGATCTGGCAAAACTACGTTGGTTGACCTAATAATGGGATTAATAAAGCCAGATAAAGGAACAGTAAGTTTTTTAGATCAAAAAGGAGAGGAAATTAAAGGATATTCAAATTTTGCATATATTTCTCAAACACCATGTATCTTTAAGGGTTCTTTGGCCAGCAATATAACTTTTAAAGAAAATTTAGGCGAAATTGATAAAGGTAAACTGTTACAAATAATTCGTTCAATAGAATTATTTAATTCTTTAACTGAAAGTGAAATTTTCAATAAAGACATAATCCTTGAAGGACAAAATTTATCAGGTGGCCAAAAACAGAAAATTAGTATTGCTAGAGCACTGTACAATGACTCTGGCGTTCTATTTGTAGATGAAGGTACATCGAATTTAGATAAACAAAGCGAAACTAATGTATATGAACTGCTAAAAGAAAATAAATCAGATAAAATAATATTATTTATAACTCATAAAATTTTAGATAATTCGTATTTTGATAAAATAATAGACATTAATAATATTTAAATACTCATCTTATGAACCTTAATAAAAAAAATTTAACAAAAATAAATAATGATTGTTCATATGTTGATAAAAAACTAAATGAAAAATGGTTACATATTGGTTCTGGTAATTTTCATCGTGCACATCAAGCTTATTACTTACATAAATTATTAAAAAAAAAATTATGTGATTGGAAAATCGTTGACTTTGAAATTATTAATTCAAAAAAAAATAAAAGATTTAATCATGATATAGAAAAACAAGATCATCTATACACTCTATTAACTAAAGATAAAAAAAAAGAAAAATTTATTTTAGGCTCAATCAGTAAATTTTTTTTAAATAATAAAAAAAACTTAAATTATATTAAAAAAAACATAACTAATAATATCCTTAAGTTAGTTACAATAACAGTTACCGAAAATGGATATTATATTGATAATGGTCACTTTGTTATAAACAATAAAGATATTCAATATGATTTAAAAAATGATGAATTTAAATTTAAAACTATTTATGGAATGCTTTTTTTTATTTTAAAAAATTGTATTAATACAAAAATAAAAATAACTGTTATTTCTTGTGATAATATTGAAAACAATAGTCAAAATTTAAGAAATTCTTTCAAGATTTTTTGTAGTAAAAAAAATATTAAATTTGTAAAGGATATTGATAAGTATTTAATTTTTTGTAACAGCATGGTTGATAGAATTACACCCAAATATAATAACAAAACAAAAAGAGAAATTAAAAGTCAATTTAATTATAATGACAATTGTCATGTTGAGTCTGAAAATTTTATCAGCTGGATTATTCAACAAAATAAAAAAACTGATTTACCACCACTTGAAAAAGTTGGTGTAAAATTTGTTAAAAATATTTCAAGTTATCAAGAGATGAAAATGAAAATTCTTAACGCCTCTCATTGCTCAACCTCATTTTTAGCATCACTTGATAAAAAAAAATTTGTTTACGAAAGCTTTAATGATAAAAAATTTGTTAAGTTCATCGATAGCTATATGAAAAAAGATGTAATACCTTATTTAAAAAAAGATTTTTATAACTATAGGTTATTTTTAAATACTGTACTAAAAAGATTTAGCAATAAAGCGGTTCCTGACTTAATTGAAAGAACAACAATAAATGGATCTAAAAATCTTGAAATATTTATTTGTGGTTCAATGAAAAATAATTTTTTAAAAAAAAAAAATATGAAGCGATTTGCCCTTATTTTTGCATCCTGGTATATTTTTATAAATAAAAGAAAAAAGTTTGAAGATGATAGTTATTCTTATTTAAAGAGATATTTAAAAAAATATAAAGACCCAGTAACATTTATTCAGAAAATCACTCAACCATCAATAAAGTATTTGATTGATGATAGTTTTAAGAATAAATTTATCTTTTATATAAAATTGATTAAAAATAAAAAATTAAGATTAGCAATAAATGATGCAGCAAAATAAACAAGTGGCTATAATAACTGGTGCAACCAAGGGTATTGGGAGAGCTACTGTTGTTGAATTTTTAAAAAATAATATTAATTGTGTTCTGGTATCTAGAAAAATTGATTTAAAATTTAATAATTATTTAAAAAGTAAATTTAATAAGAATGATTATATTTTTGTTCAAGCAGATATTTCTAAAATTGGCTCTATAAAAAAGATTATTGATGCTACTAATAAAAATTTTGGTAAAATCGATATTCTTTTTAACAATGCTGCATACAGTGATTTTAACAATTTTTTTAAAAATGACTTAAAAATGTATGAAAAAATTTTCAACACAAATGTTAGGGGCCTATTTTTATTACTCCAAGCAGCGGCAAAAGAAATGATTAGAAAGAAGATTAAAGGAAACATTATTAATGTATCATCACAAGCAGGCAGAAGAGGTGAAGCGCTTGTCCCTCATTATTGTGCATCTAAAGCAGCTGTGATTAGCTACACTCAATCTTCAAGTTTAGCTTTAGCTAAATTTGGGATAAGAGTAAATGCAATTTCACCTGGTGTAATCGATACCCCACTGTGGGACATACTAGATAAAAAATGGGCTAAAATTGAAAATCTTAAAATTGGACAGAAAAAGAAATTAATAGCAAAACAAATACCTTTAGGGAGAATTGGAAAGCCCGAAGAGGTTGCTGAGCTCGCTTATTTTCTTACAAGCAATAAATCTAAATACATAACTGGACAAACAATAAACATTGATGGTGGTGCTTGGTTTAGTTGATAGGTAAATTTTTTTTCCAGAATTTAAAATAATTTTTAACTAACTTCACGAATCGCTTATCTGTTTTAATTTCAATATAATCATTTTTTAAATTTATTAACTTATTAATTATTAAAAAACCACCTCGTGCTACACCATTTTCATCTTTGGAAATATAAACTTTTGTGTTGGTTGATAAACAAGAAATAAATTGAGTAAAAAATTTATTTTTGCTAAAAACACCATCAATTACAACTGGGTATTTTTTACTACTTAATAAATTTAATGAATAAAAAGCCATAAATGAGATGTAAAGCATATTAAGATGGTATTTATATAATTTATTTCTTTTATTTATTTTTTTATTAATAATAATTTTTCCAATTTTATTTTTGAAAGCACCTCCTTTATAAAAAGATGGTAGTATTAAATCTTTATTCTTTATGATCTCATTAATTATACTAATCTTAATAGAGGAATAATCTTTTATATTTTTATTTAAAAATTGAAACTCATGTCCACCTGGATAACGAGCAACTGAAACAACTTTATTATCTATAGAATGTGATAAATGAGTGTCCTTTTTAATTTTTTTTTGATTTAATTTACCCTGTTCGTTATAAATAATCATCCATGTACCAGTAGAAAGTAAAATAAATTTTTTATTGAATTTTTTTTTGTGATAATAATAACAGCACGAGCTATCATGTTTTCCAGAAAAAATATCAACATCCTTTTTTAAAGAATTATCTAAGGAAAGTTTTCCTATCTTGCTATTCTTATTGTTGAACTTTGGTAGAGATTTATTTAGTTCTAAATATTTTCCAAAACTATTTATTTTTTGTTTGTTAAAATTCCATAAAAAAGAATGATTTGATAAATACGACAGATCTGTTGAGAGTTTATTTGATAATTTATATGAAATAAAGTTTGGATATAGTAATAAAAATTGTTTTTTATTATAAATATTTTTATCATTTTTTTTTAAATAAAATAAACTTTTTGATAAATTATGACAATAATCTAAACATGGAGAGTAACAATTTTTTAATTTATTTACTTTTATTTCAAATTTTTTGTTAAATCTTTTATTAAAATTATTTTCATCAGAAATACATCTTAACACTTTATAATTTTTATCTAATAAAAATGAAACAGATCCATGTGTTATCGGTAGAATGGATTTCAAATCAAAATTGCTAATACCTGACTTAATATTTTTTTTTATTAAGTTGAAAAGTCTTTTATGATCTAATTCTAAATAGCTTTTTTTTTTAAATATAAAATTATTGGCAAAAATATTTTTTTTTAAGATAAATCCATCTTTTTTTCTAAAAAAAATGAATTTTATGTTGCTTTTTCCAATATCTATAATTAAATCAGTTTTAATTTTTTTCATTAATAAAATTTATAATAGATTATTAATGATAAGTTAATTTTTTATTTATGCCAAAATTATTACCAAACACAGCGAATAACTTTTTTAAAAATACCAATATAATTAGATTAAATATGCTTAAAATGATATTTAATGGAAAAACTGGAACGGGCCATATTGGATCTTCATTATCAATAGCAGAAATTATTTTTTTTCTATTCAAAAATATTATTTATAAAGATAAAAAAAAGAAACATCATTTCATATTATCGAAAGGTCATGCAGTACCAATACTTTATTCTATGTATTATTCTTTAGGCTTAATTAACCAAACTGATATTAAAAACTATAGAACTTTTAATTCTCGTTTGCAAGGACATCCAGATAAAACAAAATTACAAATTTTAGACTCAGGCAGTGGAGCACTAGGACAAGGTTTGTCAATTGCAATTGGATATGCAATTGGTAATTCCATTAAAAAGAACAATATGAATTCTTTTTGCTTAATTGGAGATGGTGAAATGCAAGAAGGACAAATTTGGGAATCTGCACTTTATGCTGGTTCAAAAAAAATAAATAATCTATGTGTTATTGTGGACTCAAATAAATATCAAAATGAATTTTCTGTCGAAAAAACGCTTAGCATAAATGATGTAAAAAAAAAGTGGGAAAGTTTTGGGTGGGAATTTACGAGGATTAATGGTCACTCTTATAAACACTTAAAAAGATCGTTTGAAAAAATGAATAAAAAAAGAAACAAACCTCTTTTAATTTATGCAGATACTATAAAAGGAAAAGGTGTTTCATATATGGAAAATGATAACTATTGGCACTCTGGTATTATGAAAAAAGAACAATACGAAATTGCAATTACAGAAATTAATAACAAAATATGAAATCTATAAGGGAACAATTTGGTCTAACACTTTCAGAATTGGCAAAAAAAAATAAAAAAATAATTGCTATTAGCTGTGACCTAAGAGGAGCTTGTAAATTAAGCTTATTTGCCAAAAAATTTCCCAAACGGTTTGTGGAAGTGGGTATTGCAGAGGCTAACGGAGTGGGAATAGCTTCTGGTCTTGCGCTAAATGGTTTTAAACCATTTCTTGCAAGTTTTTCTTCATTTATAACAGGGAAAAACTTAGAAATTAGATGTTCAATTTCATACAATAATGCACCGGTAGTAATAATTGGTACTCACGGTGGAATGATTGGTGCTGATGGTGCCACACAATCTGGACTTCAAGACATATCTGTTATGCGATCACTACCTAATTTTAATATATACCAACCATGTTCAAATTTAGAAACTGCACAAATAATAAATCATGTATCAAAACTAAATACACCTGCATACGTAAGAATAGCTAGAAATGTAATACCAGAATTTTTACCAAAAAATTATAAATTTCAATTTAAGAAATTAACAACTATTAAAAAAGGTAAAAAAATAGCAATAATTTCTTCAGGTCCTATGTTGTATAATTGTTTTAAAGCAATTGAAAAAATTAAAGATAAAGAAAAGTTTGCCCTATTAAATTTAAGTACAATTAAACCTCTAGATGAAAAACAAATAATACTTAAGTTAAAAAAATTTCAAAAAATCATTACAATTGAAGATCATACTATAGAAGGTGGGATTGGCAGCGCAATAGCAGAAGTTATGTCTAATTCACAACATGTAAAGAAAATTCAAATGCTCGGGATAACAAATAAATTTATCAATAGCGATAATCCAACTAATTTAGAAAAAAGATTCAAATTAGATATTAATAGCTTGTATAAAATTATTAATCATTCTTAAATTTTTAATGTAGGTGAAAAATAAGTTGGTCGAATTTTTTTCCAAGTTTGAGAAATCTTCTCTTTAATCTCATTGTTGTTTAATTTAATAAATTCGTTTTTATGATTACCATTTAAAATAAATAATGTATCAATTTTAAATTTCTGTGCCCCCAGGATATCATTTTCTATTGAATCACCAATCATCAATACTTTTTTTTTAACTATTCCCCTGTAACCCATTAGACATTCTTTATAGATTCTAGAATGAGGCTTTCCATAAAATTTTACTTTTCCACCAATCTTCTTATAATATGATGCTAAAACCCCTACTTGTTCTACTAACTTTTTAACATTACCATTAAAAACTTTTTTATCAGGATTTGTGCAAATCATGGGTATTTGTTTAACCCTACATTCATTAAGTTTTTTTTTGAGATTTATTAAATTTAAATTAGGCTTAATTGATGAAGCTAATATGAAATCAATTTGGTCTAAATTATTTGTAATTAAAATATTTTTTTTTTTCAGTAATTCTTTTTTATCAAATGCAGATATGCATAAACATTTTAAATATTTTTTTTTAAATTTATTTTTAATTAATTCAATTTCATTTTCAAAAATTTCACCACTGGTAACAATTTTATCAAAAATTTTATTATTAATTTTTAGTTTTTTAAGAGTTATACTTGATGTGTAACTTGCATTTTCTGAAGAGTTTGAGATTATGACAATTTTTTTACCCAATTTTTTTAAAAAAAGTAACACCTTATAAGCTTCTTTAAACTTTTTTTCACCATCATGAATAACACCCCATTGATCAATTAAAAAAAGATCATATTTTTTTAATTTTTTTGCACTTTGTAAATATTGCATTTTATTTTTTAAAAATTTTTTCCCAAAAAAAGTAAGTTTTTAAATGTATGGGTAAACTCCAAGATATAAATTTATCTATTTCGAAGTTTAATATTTTATTTTTTTTATTTACTAATTCTTGAATTGCTGTAGCTACATAGTACTCACCATTAACTGTATTTTTATTAGAAATCATATCATCAACTGCTTTTTTAAATAAATACCAATTTTTAAAATAAAAAACACCAGTAACTGCAAAGTCTTTATGCGGTGTTTTACTAATTGCTTTTTTTTCTACTATTTTAACAATACGATTTTTATTTACTTTAACGTATGCGTATGAATTTGGATCAATTCTTGCATCTGGGTAATTTCTAAAGGTAAAAATTATTGAATCTGGGTCTTCTTTTTTAATCAAAGCGTGAAGTTTTTTTTCATTATATAAAAACTTATAATCACACGACGAAATTATAATAGGTAAATCTTTATCTAAATGTTTTTCTAAAAATAGACAAGTTCTTGCCATGCCATCAGTTTTTTTATTAATCCTAACAATAGTAATTTTTTTTTTAAGAGTATTTTTAATTTTATTAATTTCATTTTTATATGTTGTTGCAACATGATCTCTAAATAAAATATAGTTATTATTTGAAACAGGTAAAGACTCCATAGCATGAGAAACCATTGATTTACCACTAATATCAATAAAAGGTTTTGCTACTTTAAATTGCTTGTGTCTTCTTCCTGAACCTGCTGATGGTATAATATTGTTTATATTAAAAGTTTTTTTTATCTTAGAATATTTTGTTTTAAAATATGAATTCCAAAAATTAAACTCATTAACTGATGAAATATTAGAAAAACTAATAAAATTGGTTACCTGGAAATATTTAATATGCAAATTTTGCATTATCATTAAGTTATAAACTTCACTTGTAACTTTATATTTAATTTTTTTTCTTAATAATAACTTTTTTGCATAATGCTCAAATATATTCCAATCTTTAAAATAATGTAGACCTGCACATGTTAATAAGTGATTATCTAATTTTGTTTTTTCATATATTTTTTTAATTTTTTGATTTTTAGTTATTAAAAATCTTCCCGTGTTTGAATTTAAATGATCTGTTGGATTGAAATGATCATAACCAAACTGTATTCCCTCATACCCTTTTTTTGAAATACTACAAAATTTTTCAATATCTATTTCACAAAAAGAGTCAGGGTGAAATATTATTATTTTTTCATTTTTATTAACAATTAGCGACTTGGATTGCAAAATAGTTTCTATCAAATTTTTTGTCTCTTTTTTAAGAACAATTGTATTTTTTTCATATTTAATTTTATTAATAAAGTATTTGATTTTATATATTCTTTGAATTTTTTCAGATGTTATAAAGTGAATTTTAATATTAAATTTTGAATTAAACTTGTCAAAAATTTTTTTTGAATAACTATAAATTGTTTCTTGTTTTCCTAATTTTGAATAATATTTAAAATTTCCAAATTCGCGTTGAAAATTAATATCAATTTTGGCAATAGGAACGATTATATTGAGTTTGTCTTTTTTGATTTTCATTGCTTTTATTTTCTTATTATTTATTAATTAGATTAACCAACTATTTACTAATAATTGATATGAATAATAAGTTTAATATGAAAGTTTTTACTAAAATACAATTTATTTATTTGTTATTTTTTATTATTATCCTGTCACTTTCTAAGCAACTTGTTAACCTTCATTACGACAAGCCCATCACTAATAATGCGCATAAAAATTTTAACACATTTTTGTACGAACTAGATTTAAATATTAATAATAAAAAACTCATTAGAAATAATAATAAAATTTGCCACAAAGTATCATTGGGTAATATTAACAGACATGATTTACGTTGGTCTTTTGAGTTGTTAAGGGTATCTATATTTAAATATAATAATAAATATTTAGGTAATACGATTCCAAATATTTATTTATTTTCGTTTATTTTTGCAATTATTTTGTTTTATATATTTTATTTAATTAATAGCATTATCGTCCAAAATTATAAATTAAAAAATATTAAAAGCACCTTTTTCACTTTTTTTATGTTTATTTCTTTTACTGGCTTTTTTTTGATAAGGCCTGCTGGAGAATTACGATTTCTATTGTTTGAATTTTTATTTGTTAATTTGAGTTTTTATTTTGCCTTGAATAAAAAATTTTTCCCTTACCTTATTTCGGTAATTTTGTGCACACTTAATCGTGAAAGTGGGTTACTCAGTGGTGTGCTTTGGTTAATTATTAATAATTTGAATTTTAATTCTAAGAAATTTTTAAATTTTTACTTAATTGATAAATTTGATCTAAAGTCTTATTTACCAATTATGTGTTGTCTGATTGCTTTAATCTTATTTAATTATGATATTACCAAGTGTTTTATGAATATTAAATTTTTTATACCAGCAGATATATCAGGCAACACTTTGTTTGGCTTAAATAAATTTGAATTAAGTTTAAGAACTATTGATGTGCTTTTTGTCAACTATTTTCTTATATTTTTTATATTAATATATTTTTATAAAAAAACTTTATTGCAAAAAAAATTAGCTATTTTTATTGTTTTTTACTTAATAATTTTTTTAATTTTTACACCTTCACTTACAAGTACTCAGTTAAGACTCATTTTAGTGCCATTTGTTATTATTTATATTATTGAATTTACATCTAAGAAGGTTGTCTTTAAAAGATTAATCTAATTTATATATTTATATAAAAAAATATATATATATTAAAAATTGTCATGAATAAAAATTTCTTTAAAAACAAAAATATATTAATTACTGGTGGTACTGGATCTTTTGGTCAAAAATTTGTTGAAACTTTAATTAATAATTTTAATTTTAAGAAATTAGCAATATTTTCAAGAGATGAGCTCAAACAATTTGAAATGTCTAAAAAATTTAAAGACAAAAGACTTAGATTTTTAATTGGTGATATAAGAGACTACAATAGAATTAACTATGCATTAAATGATATAGACTACATTGTTCATGCGGCAGCTTTAAAGCAAGTGCCCACAGCAGAATACAATCCTAGTGAATTTATTAAAACAAATATAATTGGTTCAGAAAATATCATTAATGCTGCCATTGCAAATAAGGTTCAGAAAGTAATAAGCTTATCTACAGACAAAGCCGCTGCACCAATTAATTTATATGGGGCTACAAAACTTGTTGCAGATAAGTTATTTACTTCAGCCAATAATATGGTGGGATCTAGAAAAATAATTTTCAGCTCAGTAAGATACGGAAATGTCTTAAACTCAAGAGGATCTGTAATTCCTATATTTAACGAATTAAATGAAAAAAAAAAACCTCTCCTTATAACAAACAAAGAAACTACCCGTTTCTTTTTAAGTCTAGAACAAGGAACAAATTTTGTTATCGATTGTTTGTCAAAAATGAAAGGTGGTGAAATTTTTGTTCCAAAAATTCCATCTATGAAAATTATCGATTTAGCAGATTATATCTCGCCAATGAGTAAAAAGAAAATTATTGGATTACGACCTGGTGAAAAAATACACGAAGTAATGATACAGGCTGATGAATTAAACGTCATAGAGTTTAAAAACTTTTTCATTATTAAGCCAACAATAGAGTTAAATAATCCAAAAGATTTTTTCCAGTACAATAATGTTAAGGGGAAAAAAACAAAAATTGGATTTTCTTACGACTCACTAACAAATTCTAAATTTCTATCCAAAGACAAAATAAAAAATTTTCTTAAGAAATATATCTAGGATTTGAAAAAATATAAAATATTATGTTAAAGAAATAATATTATTCTTCTAATCTTCGATACAATATTCCCTCAGCTTTACCACTCTCTATAACTGAGTAAACCTCTTTTTTTAATTTAGTGACATTTATTGATCTTGGATTAATAATATCGTTATCATTTTTACTTTTATATAAATTTTTTGACCACAATATTTTTTCCATTCCACTTACGTTTGTAATAATTTTTTTTTTCAAATTTCTAACAAAGATAGATGTCTCAATTTTTTTTTTTTGATGATTTATATCTACATAATTTCCTTTAAATATTTTATGAAATCTCCATGATATTTTTTTCATTTCTTCAAAATGGTGATAAATTGTCATAGAGTTTTGATCTGACAAATTCATTATTAATATTTTACCATCATGACTGCATAACCATTGAAATATTGAATCTTTACCTAAGGCACTATAATTTTCATTAAATATTGTTTTTTCTGGCATATTACCAAACACTTTAAAAGAATATACAGGGTGCCATGTTTTAAAACCTTCTTTCATCTTTCTGGCTGTTTCAGATAGTATGCCCATTCTAGAAACTGTTTCGTGATACGAGAAGTCTATTTTTTTACAAAAATCAAAATTAAATGTTGGAAAAATAACACAACCTTCAGGGCCAACTAGATCTAAAAAAAAATATACTAAATCCTCAATTTTACATTTTATTTTATTCTTTCTTAAAATTCTAAATAAAGCAAAGATATCACTGTGTATTAAAACTTTATCATCCTTGACAATATTGGTGTATGAAAAATATTTGCTTAGAAATTCATGAGCTTTTTGAAATATCATTAACTAGAAAATTGTAAAATATTTTTTAAAATGTACTTAATTGTTAGTATTATTTTTTTGTCTTTCATGCAATATAGTTGGCATCTTATATGAAAATTAAAATTTAAAAAATAAAATTTTATGAAAACAATTCCTTATGGACACCAATATATAGACAGACATGACTTAAGGGAAATCAAAAATGTTATATATGATGATTATATAACTACTGGTAAAAGTGTAAAAAAATTTGAGAATAACATTAAAAAATTTACAAATGCAAAATATGCATTAACTTGTAATAGTGGAACTTCAGCTCTTTACTTAGCCTTTAAGAGTATAGATATTGGTCCTAACGACAATATCCTAATACCTTCTATAAACTTTGTTGCTGCAAGCAATATGCTTACGACATTAGGGGCAAATATCTTTCTAGTAGATGTGAATAAAAACACAGGCCAAATTACTCCACAAGATATCGAATACTGTATTAAAAAAAATAATCTAAAAAATATAAAAGCGATTATAACCATGTATCTTGGTGGCAATCCAATTAATGTTATTAATTTTTTTAAGATTAAAAAAAAACTAAAGTGTTATTTAATTGAAGATGCGTGTCATGCTCTTGGTTCTACATATATAAATAATGGTAAAAATTATAAAATTGGATCTTGTCAGCATAGTGATATTTCTACTTTTTCAATGCATCCATTAAAAAGTATTACGTCTGGTGAGGGTGGCATTATCACAACCAATTCTAATAAAATATTTAAAAGATCTTCATTGCAGAGAAATCATGGAATAGTTAGATCTAAAAAACATTATCATTACAATATAAAAGAAGCAGGAATGAATTTCAGACTCAGTGATATAAATTCAGCGTTAGCCATAAGTCAGTTAAAAAAAATTGAATCATTTATTAAAAGAAGGAACCAAATTAGAATCCTATATAATCATTTATTATCTAAAAATGAATTTCTTTTAAAAAGAAATTATAAAACTGAAGAGACTATTTCTGCATGCCATCTTTATCAAATTCAGGTAGATTTTGATAAATTAAAAATTAATAGAAATAAATTAATGGATGAATTAAAAAAAAAAAATATAATTACACAAGTGCACTATATCCCAATATATGAGCATACATTATATAAAAAATTAAAAAAAAAATTTCTTACAAATACAGATTTTTTTTATAGGTCAACAATTAGTTTGCCAATTTTTTTTAAACTGAAAAATTCAGAAATAAATTATATTTGTAAAACACTTAATTCAATCTTGATAAAATTTAAAAAAAATTAGCTACAACAAGAGCTGTGAATGAAAAAAATTATTTTAATAAATAACATATATGACGTTTGTAAATTAGAGTCTCAAAAAAAAAAATTTGAACAAATAATAGTTTTAGATTATGAAGCTGCAATTTTGTGCTTTAAAAAAAAAATTAAATTTAAGTATATAAAAGATATTTATCACAATAAAAAAAACAAAAACATAGCAGAATCATTAGTTAGCTCTTATCAGTATGCAAAAAAAATTGATAAAAACATTATTAGATCTAATATAAATTTTAAGAATTTAAGTTTTTTTTCAAATTATTATAATTTTGCAAAGGGATTTGTTTTTTTAAATCGCTATTATGATTATTTGGATTTTATATCAAAAAAATACAAAAATTATGAAATTAATTATTATACAAATTTCAAAATTAATACATTTGATTTTTTTATTGAAACTATAAAAATTTTTATAAATAAAAAAAGGAATAAATTTAAGAGAACAATTATTAAAAACAAACAGTATCAAAATTTTTATTTTAATAATGCAGATGATCCACAAATAAACAAATTTAGAAAAATTTTCTCATATTTAGATAACTACAACTTTTCTAATAAAAAAATAATTTTATTTTATTTACTTGAAAAAAAATATTTAAACATAATCAAAGATTTTACCTATAATAAAAAAATATACTTAAAAAACTTTAATGAATTAAATAAGAAAGACAAAAAATTTTCTCTTAAAAAAATAAATTTTTTAAAATTAGACAGAAATTTAAAACCGAAAGAAAAAATTTTAGAAAAATATGTTAACTTTATAGGACCACAAATAATAAAAACTGTCATGGATGTAAATGAAAAAGTTCTGGATTTAATTAATAAAAAAGAAATTAAAATATTCGTTACTTCTCACAACACATTAATTTCAAATACAATTAAAGATGTGATGTTAAAAAATAAAAAAAGTGCATTAACCTTTTTACATGGAGGCACAATTGGACATTTTAATAATAATATTTTTTGGCCAACACTTTCAATAGCCAATCAAAATAAAAATAAAAAAAGCTACTATCAAATTTACTCAAGTATTCAGAAAAAAAGGTCAGTGAGTCTAAGCGAAAAATATAAAGTTAATAATAAAAAAAATCAATTTTTAAATTTTGGATCAGAAAGTTTCAAAGATTTATACAATTTAAAAAAGAGAGAGAAAAATAAAAACCATATTGCTTACATAATGCAATCAAATAACAATTTGACAATAAATTGTATGCAAAATAAAAATGACCCTTATAATTTATTTCTTCAAAGAAATTATTTTTTTAATAAAATTAAAAAAGATGAAATATTTAAAGTTTCTATTTCTTCACCAGAGAATGATTTATATACAGTAGCGAATAAAGATATATTAGATGATTTGATTGACAGAAAAAGATTATTTTTACATAAAATGAATGCAATTCAAATTCTTAGAAATGCTTCGATAGTTATTTTAGAACAACAAAGCACAACTCTAATAGAGGCGCTATGTCTAGGAGTTCCTACAATTTATCTATTAAAAAACCAAGTTTTAGGCTTAAACAATACAGATTATAAAAATTTGAAAAAAAGAGTAATATTTATTAATTCTCTTGAAGATATAGATCTTAAAAAAATACATAAGAATATAAAAAATGATGATTCATTTTTAAAAAACTATTATTCAATGAACAAAAAAAATGAATTTTTATCAATTTTTCGTAAAATAATATAAAATTTAAAGCGATGGAAATAAAGGAATTTTTATCTAGTAGCTTAGCATTTAATTATGTTTGCAGTTACCTACAAAGAAATTCAGGTAATTTAATTTTAAGTGGTGGTAGTTCTGTAAAAAGTTTAATAACTACTAAAATTAAAGACTTTAGTTTTAGTAATAGAAAAATTTTACTCAGTGATGAACGTCTTGTAAAAAAAAAATCGAAACTAAGAAATGATAAATTTTTTTATAATTTAATTAAAAATAGATATATTAAAAAGGAAAATTTTTTAAATTACAAAAAAAAAAATTAAGATAAAAAATATATTTAATTGTTTTCTAAAAAAATTAAAAATATTAATTTCAAAATAGCTATAATGGGTTTGGGATCTAATGGGCATATAGCAAGTATATTTGATAACAGATATCATGGTAATCAGATTTTTTATAATATAACAACATCACCCAAAAGACCAAAAAATAGAGTAACGATATCTATTAATAAACTAAAAAAAACTAATAAAATATTTTTATTAGCCAATAAAAGAACAAAAAAAAATGAAATAAAAAATTTCAAAGAGAATATTATAATAAAAAAATTAAAAGACAAAATTGAATTAATCGTTTTTTCTTAAGGTAGTATT